>Ga0209489_103375_pt1 | contig 31221 bp, 16 predicted proteins | sample SiratrowhiteBW_FD_187527 | JGI IMG/M metagenome (GOLD analysis project Ga0209489, IMG submission 187527) | Root nodule microbial communities of legume samples collected from California, USA - Siratro white BW (SPAdes) (version 2) | ecosystem: Host-associated > Plants > Roots > Nodule | place...
GATGATGATGATGATGATGATGATGATGATGATGATGATGATGATGATGATGATGATGATGATGATGATGATGATGATGATGATGATGATGATGATGATGATGATGATGATGATGATGATGATGATAATAATAATAATAATAATAATAATAATAATATATTGTTTATAGGATCTCTAACACATTCTTCTTATATCGAAACTACTCAAATGTGACCCTTATATGTAAGGATAGTCTCTAACACATTCTCCTTATATCGAAACTCCTCAACTCAAGTGTGACCCTTATATAAGGATAATCTGATAAAGATTCGATAATTGGTAATTTGATCCATAAAAAAATAGAACAAAATTAAAATATCTTATTAAAAGCTAAATTAAACAGAAAAAGATATATAAAATATATACAGAATATATGATAATATTTATTTAAAGAAGAACATGAATCTTTAAACAAAATTTGAATATTAATAATTCGGAAGAAGATTCAGATCAAATATATTTAAACAGTAAATTATCATAAATAAAACATGAAATTGGAAAAAGGAATTATATTTAACTGGTATACTATCTTAAATATATTTAAATAGAACATGAACTTGAAAAGAAAAAAGTTATATCATAACAATGTCAAACAATATGAACTAAAATAAAGATAATATAAGTTGTACAAAACTGAACTCCTTAGCACAAATTAAAATAATATAATTTGAATTAAAATTACAAAAAATATGCAGAATTAATAAAGTCAAAGTATCTTTGAAATAAAATAAAATAAAATAAATAATGAAATAAATTAACAGTATTTACATAGATGAAGGAAGAGGTAAACTTGTAGGTCCTAGATCACAAGGGTGTAATGTGTCGGTGTAAGAAGTGAAGTGCACATGCTACCACTCAAGTTGATGATCCCAAAATTTATGAATTCTCTTATCACTCGAACCATAGAGGTAAACCTTCTTTTGTGTTGCAAAAACCAAGAATTCTCTATTTAATAAAAAGAAATCTTTGACTCGCAGGTCAGAAGGATCACTCTCCAACAATCTCATTGCCTTTATTCTTATCTTTACAATCTTTTTCCACAAACTTGATTCATACTCTCTCAAAACCCATATTGTAAACACTCTCTTTCTCAATCTCACCAAACAAATGGATTGATTTGGATCACTGACTTTGTCCCGTTTGAAAATTCTCATCTTACAGCTTCTGTCATGAGAACCTCTTCTTGCTTCTTTGGAGATCCTCAACATTCTTAATTTTTCATTATCAAAATTGTATGACATGATATATGGTCTAAAATAAGGAGTGTTTCTTATTATGTAAGTAGAACAATCTGATATGAAGTGAACAACTCCTCTGCAATGCATAGGTGTGTCAAGTAACAAATCTCTGCCGCTATTAAAAAAATCTTTCTACTTTTGTTTTTCACACTTCTTCCTTAAAACTATACACTTTACAGTCAATATATGAAGACCAATCATCATTAAAAAAATGATACATTATAAGATTACCATCAAAGTCACACATCAAATCAATCTTATAATTATAATTTTGAATGTGCTCCGGAGTTGGAATAGGCCAGCAAGATTGTGTTGCTGGGTTGCTAATAAAAAAATTTACTCCATTCTTACTCGTCCGATAGAAGAGAACCAAGCCATTGTATGAACTCAAAATCTTTTCCTTCTTGAAAAAATATGCAAGAGCATTATCAGACATTCCAGATGATAATTCTTGAGCAGGCAAAGGATGAAATTCAATTTCCAGATGCCATTGAATTGAACCGAAAAAGTCTTCTTGAATGAAGAAACAAGTGTCATCCCAACAACGTGAGTTTGTTTGCGAACAAAATAATTTTCTTTTGGAAAGTTTGAAAACAACTTGTATGTAGACATAAATCTTTAAATTGCTTTTACAGGCAATTAAGAGAGTATTTCAAATAAATTGTCATAGGTCAAACGTGAACTTATTGGAAAGAGAATTATTTGAAAACTGAAAAAAAAAAACAAATTTGTTAAAAAAGAACGAAGAAGAAAAAGAAAGATATAAAGAATCTTATGACACGGAAGGAAAGATGAAGCAGAAGAAATATATAAATGTTCTGCTGAAAAAAAAATTTATATCCAATTTGTTATGATTTTGTTATCTATAATAATACATATATGAAAAGATGTCTTCAATTTCTATTTAGATTTGAGTGCTTACTTATGTTTATTACAGTAAAAAGATAACATTTAGTTGCATATGAATTTAAATAGTTTTTAAACTCCTCCACCAATTTTTAAAATTTTAAAAAAAGATTTTATAGAAGTTTTAAATTTGAAATAGTTCTATTCGAGAAAACGAAAATTGGACAGAAGTTATTTCTTTTATCTAAATTTGTACGTGGTATTTCCACATTATTTTTTTTTATCGACATCAATCTTTCAAAACAGAATATATCTGATTGAAAAGTTACATTAATTGAAAAAATATATCTATATCTATAAAACAACAAATGATATTTTTTGGATTATGTATATGTGTATCAATTCATTATTTATGTTTTATAAAAACACTACCTTATTTTAGATTATATTTTTTTATAAAAAATAACTTTAAAAATGCAAATTATATATTATAAGTAATAATAACATAACAATGTCCAACACTAAATATACAGGTAATATTTTTAAATTAACTTTTTATCATCATTGATTTTGAAAAATATCCTATGTTATCTATTATTCATTATATATATTATAAAAAATGTAATGATGAAAGTTTTATATAAAAATAATCATTTTAATATAAAAATATTGTTATATTTAATTATAGTAAATTTTTATATGTAATAGCTGCATATTGTTCTATGGTGCTGAAAAAGTGATTTTTATATCCAATTTGTTATTATTTTGTTAATATACAATATATCTTTAATTTCTATATGTATATATATTTAATTAGTTGATTATATTTATTTATATCTTTACAATATATATATATATATAGTAATTAAAATTATTTATTAATTACTACTTTTTTTTAAGATAACATCTAGTTACATATGAATTTATATAACTTTTAAACTGGTGTTTTAAAATTTTTAAAAGATTATTTTATAAAATTTTTAAATTTGACAGGTTTCTATGGGAGAAAAAAATAATAATTCCATAAAAGTTCCTCTTTTCATATAAATTGTATGTAATATTTTCAAATATATTTCTTTTTATCAACATCAATCTTTCAAACCAGAATATATGTAATTGATAACCTGCATTAAATAGGAAAATAAATTATTTCTATAAAACGAAAAATATTTTCTTTTCGGTTGAAACTTGTGAATTTTGAAATAAATTTTAACATTTTATTTCAAAAATCTTGAAAAAGTAAATTCTGATAAATTTTGAAATACCATTTCAAATCATTATTTATATGTTATAAAAACACTAACTTATGTTATATTATATGGACATAACAATGTCCAACACTAAATATGTATGTCATATTTTTAGATTAAACTTTTATTATTATCAATTTTGAAAATTATCTTATGTTATTTATTATCTATTTAATATTATAAAAATAATAAGGAAATTTGTATATAAAATAATTATTTTAATATAAATATATTATTATATCTAGTTATAGTAATTATTATGCGTATTTAGACATCTTAATTTGGTACCGTTCTTGATCCACATTAGTCGAATTCAAAAAAAATTACATAACCAAAAAGTCACCAAAAAGTCAGCCTAAGAAAAAGTTTATAATATTAAAATGTCAATAAAAACTTATTTAAAAATAAAAATAAAAACAAATTCTTAAAAGTAAATTTTTATGATATGAAAAATATTTATTGAATTCAAATCCAAATTTTATATTAACAAATCAGGTTAGACTTAAGTCAAATCACCATTTCAAATTAATCTAATCAATATATTATGTTCAGATCAAGTAAAGTCCAGATAAATGATATATATGATTAAAAAGTTACATTAAAGGTGATGAATAAAAAATTAGAATTTGGTAAAGATTGGGCCAACTACCTAAGTGTCTTGATTTAATTTTAAGAGAGTTAATAAAGAAGAGCTTAAACAACAAAGTTAAAAATAAAATTCTAGAGCATTTCATTAACACATTCAAGCTGAATTTTATATTGTCCTATCCATCTATTTATAAAATAGAAAGAGAAACTTCTCTAATCCTAACTTTTATTACAAGTTTTTAATCCTAACTTGTATAACAAGCTTCTCAAATTGAGAACTTAAAAAAAAAATAATACATTATATAAACTAATAATAACACAACAAAATAAAACATAAAGAAAATAATATATTATATAGACTAATAATAACACAACAAAATAAAACATTAACTATGTATGATACATTTTAGATTAATTTTTTATTATCATCAATTTTGAAAATTATCCTATATTATATATTATAAAAAATAATTATTTTATATAAAGTTTTATTGTAATTATTATACATATTTAGACTGGCCAACCCACAATGGTCCAAACCAAAAAATTTATATAAGAAAAAGTTCATACGATTAAAATGTCAAAAACTATTATTAGAGTCAATCCATAGATTATTATTTAAACTAAAAAAGTTTATTTAAAAGTAAAAATAAAAATAAATTTTTTAAAGAATATTTTTTAACGTATAAAACATTTATTGAATCTAAATCCAAATTCAAATTTAGTTTAAGTAAAGTCATATTAGACTTAAGTTAAATATTATTAAAATTATCACTTTGTCAACAATTAATTGAAATAAAATTAAGTAAAATCAAAAGATTTTATATTTTTTTATATCTTCCTATTAATATAGATCATTCTTATTTATAATAAAATTAAATCCTCATCAAAATAAAAAGTATTGTTTCGTCAAATAGCTTCATACACATTTTACACATACATCAAATAAATTAATTTTCTTTGCTATAATATTTTTGAAAATTTTAAATATGAAATCACTTTTAGAAAAAAAATATACGAGTTTCAATATTTTCAAATTTTAAAACATAAAAAATTGAAAAGATTGATTATATTAATTTCAAAACAAATTTAAATTTGAATTCATTTTAATTTGGTATTAATAGTCTAGACTTATCATCTGAAATAAAGTGCTGAAAGAAATAAAATATTAAATCATTATTAACCTATTCAAATGTTAAAATATATTAAAAAATATGTATTAAGGGACGTAATATTTTGGTGATAACTATAATTATTGTCATTATAAGATTTGTTTAACAGACTAAAACTTAATCCAGAGGGCAAAGAGTCAAGTTCTAAAATTATGATTGAAAAGGTGTTAAATGAATGATATACTTAGAAAAAAAAATTAACTTAAAAATGTAAATTTTAAAATGAATTTTGAACTTTTTTCAGTATAAAATAATAATTTAGAATAAGCTTTAGATTAAATATATTCATAATAATTGTGGTTACTTTGAAAAAAAATTTAATCTTAACAAAATTATCAATATTTGACAAGGAAGTTAGTTAAAAAGTAATGTACTCTTGTAAAACCTATGAAATAAACAATAACTAATATATATATATATATATATATATATATATATATATATATATATATAATAATAATAATAATAATATATTGTTTATAATATATAATATATTATTCTCAAACTATGTCAAACTGCATACAATACAAACACATATATATATATCACATAATAACAACTTCTAACTTTTTTATTTTAGGTTCTAATTTTTTATAATTTTATTGATGTATTTATATGCTATAATAAGAATAATCTCAAAATTAAATTTTTTATATTTTTTTAATTGGTATTAGAGTCAAGTTTAATTTTAATTATGACTATGAAATTTTTTTTATTAAATTTTTATTATATGAATTTGTAAATATAAATCTCTAAATTGTACTTAAATTGTTCATGTTGTTAACATTTCTTCATCCCACATTCGCACATGTTCTTTCTTTCTCTTCCGCCACAATGTGGTTGTCCTTCTCCGACCATCGCGAAAGGCACTGCTGCATCCAATAAGGGTTTCGTGATCCATAATAATTTTTGGCAAATTAAAAAGAAAATAATAATTAGGTGGAAAACCGAATCCAAGGAAAATGTTTCCTAAACTTAAGTTCCGAACATGCGCTTTTTTTTTTTTCAATAACCTTAAAACTGGTGTCTTTGGGCAAACCCAACCATAGTATCTGCAGGTTATTTTGGTTACGTCTCGAATCTTTTAAAGCTTTGGTCCTGAATTATTATTGTTGATTACATTGTGCAATATTTCATTAGAGACATATAATGTATATTATTACAAAATTGTTTAATAGTGATTGAAATTAGTGACCGATTTTTTCGGTCAATATCAGTAACCGAATCAGTGATTGAAATAATTTGGTTATTATCAGTGACAAAAATAGTAACTGAAACAGTGATCGATAAATTCGATCACTGATAGGTGACAGATTCGGTTACTGATTTCGATCACTATTAAGGTCTAGAATGAGAAAAAAAAATTATTTATCAAAATGGCCAAAATTTGTCATTTAGATAGACATGATTTCAAATTGATTAAACAAAAGTGACATGTTAGCGATTTTAATTAAAAATGCTTAATATAATGATTATTTTCTAAATAATAATAATATTCTCACAAATTTAATTAAATCAATAACAATAATAATGATTGTTATAATAATAATATAATAACTTTTACAAACAAAGAAAATAATATGTAATAGTATAATATTAACTATTCAGTGAGAAGAAGTTGATTCAATAATTATTATATTTTTAAGTTAAATTTTTATAAATTTAATTAAAAATACTATTATTATTGTTATTATTTAAATTGAATTCATATGAATTTAATTAAAATTATTTTTATTATCATTATGTTATTTTGTTTTAATTTAAAATAAATTTATATGCCTTAATATTCATGTTATAGTTTTGTTAATTATTATTATTTTTATTATTATTATTATTATTATTATTCCTTTTTTTAATTGTTAAACTTAATAAACATAGTATTAAATAATTAAAATATGATTGCAGAGAGAAAAATAATGTTAATTAATGTCATTAATTGAAATCGTCAGCATATCACTCTTATTTTCACCAATTTGAAATTATGCCTAGGATTTGCCCATTTTAGTAAATAATTTTTTTTTGCCCATTTTGAACATTAATATAAAAAAAGTACATGAAAGTGGGAAAAAAGCCTTATTTTGATGTGTTGATAATTGTTGTGGGATGACATTCTAGACTTAGTATTTTCAGGAAATAAAATATCGAGTAGGAATAATATAAATTACACTTTTATTAAAAAAATTTATTTTTTAATTATTTTCTAAACTAATATTTTTTACTTTATTGTCTTTCTAATTTTTTCCTTTTATTTTTTTAAATCAAAATATTAAAGAAAAATATAACTGAACTGAGAATTTGATTGTAACGAAATTAAATCCAGCCTATTTTTTCTACTCGTCTACATCAGTTCATGTTCAAAATTTGACTTTCCAAAAATTAAATTCAAAATATGAAATATCAAAGATTAAAATCTAAATATGAAGTATGCGTGATAAAGGTAATATAGTGAAAATGGAAAAGAAAAAAAAAACTGAAGTGTAATATTTAAGTCTAAAAATATTCATATAAGTATATATTAATGTATAAGGATTATCGATTAATCTATACGTGGCTAATATAATTATTATATATTGATATTAAAATAAAGTTGAATCGTTGGGATTAGCTTTTAAATTTTGTATGACTATTTGATTAAAAAGGAAATTTAATTAATTATAAATTTTTAATTTGATTTTTATTTATATTTTTGTATGTTAGGAATTGATTTCATAGCTTATGTTACGTATCTTTGTATGATGATTTACAATAAATGTACTATATTTTAAATTAGAATATTTTAACAGATTATTTATATTTATTTTAAGTAACATCCAAAAAATATATATTGTCTAGTATAAAGTAAATTCAATAAAGAGAAACAAATTCCAAAATAAAGTTTACAATCTTTTATATACTTCTACACCTGTATTTGTATATGCTCATGTACGTAGTACAATCATCGCAGTTTCCAAAACAACATGAAAAACAAGGGTATGCTAGTGAAAAGAAAATTTTATAACATACTCAATACATCTAAAAAGAGCAAACCATATTAGTTATTCATAAAAATTTCTTAAAAGACTAAAATATAAAGTTTCAATACTAACATTTCATTTCAAGTATTCATATCAAACATCATATATAAATAGATTACATCATATCCAACGGGCACACATATACCACATTATACATATCGGTCACAAATGGATTATATCACGCATATAGGTCACACATGGACCTATCGTCTCCCGGAAGACCCATTAAGTATGTCCCTACCAGAGACTAACATCTAATCCAATACCCAAGACTTAGATTCAACAAATTTGAGAGAAAGGACTAATCCAATACCCAAGATTTAGATTATCAGCGAATCTAAGAGAAAGTACTAATCCAATACCCAAGACTTAGATTGCCAATGAATCTAATAGAAAGGATTAGAGTAAGTTCAAACATCCAATATTGAGTGTCTACCAACGGTTCCGATGTGTATGAACTCCCTCATCAACTTCTCACCACCTGATATCTTAGTCTATGTGACTTAGATCATCAATGAAACTAGATTATCTTTGTTAAACATAGGCGTGCTATACTTACTATGTTGAAAAATAAGATGGTCAATGTTCAAGAGGAGGGTGAATTGAACAATTTAAACCTTTTCTAAAAACTTGAAAGTTTGAATGAGATCTTTTACAATGAGAATGCCACACAAAACCGCAAGTTGAATTCACAAACAACTTATTAAAAACATGACTAAGTATGTTCAGACCAGAAAAACAACATGTTAAAATCAGAAAAAACTAATTAAAACAATTCTGGTAGTTCTGGAAATTACAATTAACAGGTTAAATACAAAATTCAACAAGTTGAATTTTAAGTACTGCAGCTGTGTTAAAACTAGTAAAACAGTATGATCAATTCGAATTTACCAAGTACTGAAGAATGTTCCAAAACAATTTTTGAAATCACTAAATGGTATTATATAATTCTAAGCAAATGTTAAAGCCTAATATGAAATAGAAATGATCAAGCCAAGCGATAAACTGCACTGCACCAAAGAATTATTAAACCATTCTAGAACCATATTCAAACCAATTGGTAAGACAGAACTCTGGCTACATCAGACTTAATCAAAATGCTTAAAAATCAATAAGCACTCAAACTTGATTAGTATGATTACAAGGCAGCAACAATTTAACAGAACCAACAAATGTTGAACCAAAGTCATAATAATAGAATGATATTATGCAGGAAACATACAAAATCAGATTCAATCAGTTGAATTATATGGTCACAAGAATACCCTGAATAATAGTGGATCAACTTGATTGGAGAATTAATCAAGATACAACACTTAAGAACCTAAGACATTAATACAGTAGTAAAACACAGAATTTCAACAAGTCAGAATTGCTTTTAACCAATTAAAACACAACCAGAATTAGTATTGTAAATCTGCCGAAAATTCAACAGGTTGTTCTTCATATTTAACAGGATATTCTTGACTGCAGAATTGAATATGGCACAAATGCAATTCGAAAATTAAAAGAGCAAGGGAGAAGAAGATCACACAGATGTTTTTATACTGGTTCACCCAACCACTTGGGCTACGTCCACTAATTCAATTAAAGTTTACAATCAAATCACACAAGACCCAATCTTGAACCCTACAAGATTGTCTTCTACCCCTTGTGCAGCTCCCCACCACACAAGATGCACACTCACAGTTCAAATACAGTACCCCACTGCAGATTTGAATGCAAATACAATAATACAACAATTGAATTACAAGTTTCTCCCAATTGCAATGCCTAATCACACCTATTAAGCAAAACCCAATCAAGAAACTACCCAAGAACACAATACAATTTTAAAATTCACAAATGCAGCAGTCAAACACAATCAAAAGCACCAAGGAAGAACACTTATCTTCCCAAGAATGCAGATGCCACGCAAATTAATCAAATTCAAGCAAAACTCTTCTTCAAGTGTGAGAAATTTTGATGAGTTTTGAAAACAATTGTAATTCTTTCTCACAGTAGGTTTTTCTCTCCAAGAAACTCTCTCTAAATATTTTTAAAATCAATGAAAACCTAATTCAATTTGAAGTAATATGCCAAAACACGCGCTATTGGGCTTTAAAAATGTGCCGGCCAAAAACTGTCAAAAATTTAACAGGTTGAATTTGAAATTTAACACGTTGAATTTGGGTCTGCAACACTTATTTTTCCAAAACGATTTTAAAATGATATTTTCACTTAAACTTGAGTAAGAGAAATGCAAGCACTTGATAGATTGACACAAACTAATGCATGATAGCCCTAATCCAAGTAAGAACTACCTCAAACCTAGAATATAGTGTCTTCAAGTAATTTAATCATCAAATCAACACTTTTTTGGAGGATCTTCACTAGCTCCAATAATCTCTCCCAATTTGATGAAGACAATTCTTGTGGTTTGGTGGTTGATGCATTAGTCATGCTCATGTTTTCTTCTCCCCCATACTATAAGGCCTGCAAAACACTTAAGCCCCTTTTCCACAACAAAACCAAAACTGCAGTAAAATTCAACATGTTAAAAATAGAAAATAACATGTTAAAACCATAACCAGTAGTTTAGCAGTTCAGTGCAGCAGTTTAGGGAAAGCATGTAAAAGTGTTAATTAAGGTTACAAATCACACATATTTCTTCCCCAATTGAGCTCATCAAGTTGGTAAGAGAATAAAAACATCAACAAAATAAAAACAAGCACACTAAGAGTTCATTATGGAAATGCAGCAAGTAATATGATGCATGATGCAGCAGATTAGAGGTTGAAGTTGTTCAGGGTGTCATGAATATCATCAATCTACTGGTGTATTTGTGTGAAATGTGTAGCACAATATTCATGATGAGTTCTTTATTCCTCTATGATGTTGTCCATCCTGGAAATCATCAACCTCTCAAAGCTGGTCATTGGCTCCTGATGTGGTGTTGGAGGCACGAATGGAAGCATAGGTGCTGCTATAGTATTAGGAAGTTTTGTATCTTCTTGGCCAACCACTCCACTGGATCTGGCTCCTTCACTATCTCCTCCTTTGTATGTCCAAGCTCCATTCACTTTTTGGAGACCAATTCGGTTGAGCATGGATTGGTTGATCTCACTTGTAGCTTTCAAATTTTCAACCAATTCATCTACCAAGTCCACTTCAAAAAATTATTACATTATGGAGATAAGGATAGCATATGGCAGCTTGTAATCATTTAACTTTTGTGCCTTGAACATATGATCATTCATTGTGAATACCCAATCAACCTTTACCTTATTTATCAAGCAATAGAGCAACATCAAGTCTTCTTCCGTGAGGGTAGCATGATTGCTGCCCCTTGGTGTAAGAATCCACACAATTAGCAATTTTAAGATCCTTGGAGTTATTGCTAAGTTCCCAACTCCAAAGGATTTCACCTCTTCATTTGGATTCCTCATGCAGGTCTTGAAGAATTGAGTTTTGTTGAAGTCTTCCAAAGCTTTCCTTTCAATTTGTTGGCCCTCATGCCTTAATCCCGTGATAGCAAACCACTCCTTTGGTGTGATAAGCATGTCCACACCTTTCACATGAGTGCATATGTTTTGGCCATCAAATTGGAGATTTGTGTAAAACACCTTCACAAGATCCGGATAGATGCACCCATTCATTCTAATAAATTTTCCCAGCTTTTGGCGATTGAGGATGCCAATGATATCATCTAGTTGCTGCTCTTTTAGCCACTTTGAAGTTACAAACTTTCGTGCTATTAGGCTCTTTCGGCTGTAGCTGTGAATATAGGTTTGCATATGCTCAACATCTCCACTGAACCAGCTTTCTAGGTGACCTTAATCTTCCTCTTCTTGGCTTGAGGATGAGGTCCTGGTTCGTTTGGTGGGTGTGGATGAAGACATGACTACTGTCTTTGGGAGAAAATTATGCAGAATGACAAGCAAGTTTATGGTTTATGCAGTATGCAAGTGCTATATGATGCCACAGTTTTGTTTCAGTTTTAAAAGCAAGTTTTTCAAGCAAAAGTGTATGGTACTGTGTGGCATGTGAGGATGACACAACCCATGTGCATGTTAAACAAAATAACCAAGTTTTTGACCCTTTGAACTAATTTTGTCCAGCTGGTATGAGACTTGATATTTCTGAATTTTTCAGAGGTGCCTACAGGTCTTATGATGTTGTTTATAGCCTCTTGGATAATTTGGGTTCACTGCAGCTGCCTCACAAATCCTTTTATTGCATGTAAACTTCGAAAACAACAAACTGTTGAGTCTGCAGTATACTTTTTGACTCATTGAACCATTTATATCCAGTTGTGCTTTGAATTGTCTCAATTGGTCATTCCTAATGGGTGTCACGAGTCCTAAGACATTGTATGTACCTTGTTTGATCAATGGGTGACACTACAGCTGCTTCAAGAGACCTATCCTACACTTAAGTCACTAAAACAACAAGTAGTTAAGTCTACAGAGTTGATTTCAGCAGGTTAATTTCGTCAGGCAACATGTTAAAATTCTGATATAAGGAAATTTAATAAGTTGTTTTCTGAACTAAACATATTAATATATTCAGCCCAGGAAAAACAAGATGTTAATTTCGAAAATAACATGTTAAACAAAACTGGCAGTAACTCTTTAAACTATACACAGTGAAATAACATGTTTTTAAAAAACAGTGTGTTAAATCATGCTGCAGCAGATTTTCAAAAGGTTAATAGAAAATTAGCATATTAAAAAAAATCCCTATTTCAATACTACTAGTTTGAGCATGCTAACACAGTTTCAATGCATACAGATATTCAATAACACTCAAAAGCATATAATTATAGAGGCAATATCAATTTAACACATTTGAAACATCTAAGATACCCAATTCGGTTCTTAGAAGATTAAACCTATCTCCTGCCAATGGTTTTGTGAAGAAATCAACAAGTTGCTTATCCGTTTCAATGAACTGCACTTCACAATCACCATTGCTCATATGATCACGAATAAAGTGATGTTGAATCTCAATGTGCTTTGTTCTAGAGTGCTGCAAAGGATTTTTAGTTAGGTTAATAGCACTTGTATTATCACACTTAAGAGGTATTTTATAAAGACTTAGGTCGAAGTCACTTAGTTGTTGTTTGAGCCACAATATTTGTGCACAACAACTCCCAACTTATATATACTCTGCTTCGGCTATTGAAAGGGCAACATAAGCTTGCTTTTTGCTATGCCATGAAATCAAGCTAACACCTAGTACATGACACGTCCCACTAGTACTCTTGCGGTCTAGCTTACATCCGAAAAAGTCTGAGTCTGAATAGCCTGTCAAGCTCAATGGGCTCCTCTAGGATACCACAATCCCACATTGATAGTTCCCTTAAGTACTTTAAGATCCTCTTCCCAGCTTTAAAGTGTTATTCTTTTGGGTTAGATTGAAACCTGACACACATGCAAACACTAAACATGATATCAGGACGACTAGTTGTTAGATATAATAATGAACCAATTAGCCCTCTATATTTTGTCTGATCTACAGAAACTCCCTTCTCATCCAAGTCAAGGTAGCAACTAGTAGATATCGGTGTTGAAGCTTCCTTGCATTTGTCCATCTCGAATTTCTTCAGAAGTTCTTTGCAGTACTTAGATTGACACAGAAATGTCCCATGCTTCATCTATTTCACTTGCAATCGAAGGAAGAAGTTTAATTCTCCCATCATGGACATCTCAAACTCCCCCTGCATAGCTGACACAAACTCTTGACAAAGAATTTTATTAGTAGACCCAAAAATGATATAATCAACACAGACCTGTACTAGAATAATATCATAATTAAGCTTTCTAATGAAAAGAGTTTTATCAACTTTCCTTCTTTCATAGCCTTGAGAGGTTAGGAAGTTGCTCAATCTTTCATACCATTGCCTCGGGGTCTGCTTCAAACCATAAAGAGTTTTTTGCAGTTTGTATAGATGATCTGGATGGTTGTGATCCTCAAAACTTGGAGGCTGTGAGACATATACTTCCTCATTAATGTAATCATTTAAGAAAATGCTTTTCACATCCATCTGAAAAATTTTAAAACCAGACATATACAAGCAATAATCTAACAACTTTTAGTCTAACAACTTCTAGTCTAGCCACAGGAGCATATGTTTCACCAAAATCAATACCTTCTTATTGATTATACCCCTTTGCTACCAGCCTAGCTTTGTTTTTAACTATTATGCCCTGTTCATCCAACTTATTTCTAAAAACCCATTTAGTGCCAATAACGTGCGTATCAAGTGATCTAGGAACTAGAACCCAAACATTATTCCTAGTGAACTGGTTAAGTTCATCATGCATAGCATCAACCCACTTATCATCACTCAAAGCAATATCAATAGAAGTAGGTTTAATCTGAAAGACAAACACCATATTTCCACAAACATTATTAAAAGTGCGTCTAGTAGAAACTCCCTGTTCAATTTGGACAATGATGTTGTCAAGAGATAAATCCCTAGGAATCCTCCACTCTCTAGGTAGATCTGCATTTCTCACAGGTGCAGGTGGCACTCCTTCATGATTTGGTGCTTCTTGTTCGGCTGCCTCTTCATTAGACTCATTATCAGAAAAATTCAACCTGTTGAATTTCTAAATCAGCCGACTGTTATTCTGCAGCAGCTCACTACTATTTTCCTCTTCCTCTGCCCTGTTTTTATTACCATCTTGCAAATCAAGGTTAGTCTCATCAAATACCACATGCACAGATTCTGCCACAGTCATAGTACGTTTATTGTAAATTCTATATGCATGACTATGAGAAGAATAACCAATGAAAATGTCATCATCAGCTTTAGCATCAAACTTTCCAATATTATCTTTGTCATTATTTAAAACAAAACATTTACATCCAAACACTTTAAAATGCCTAATGTTTGGATTTCTTCCTTTATAAAGCTCACATGGGGTCTTTTTCAAAATAGGTTTGATCAAGTCACGATTCAAAACATAACAGGCAGTATTCACAGCATCTACTCAAAAATACTTTAGAAGATTAGAATCATTTAACAAAGTTCGAGCAAGTTCTACCAAAGAACGATTTTTCCTCTCCACAACTCCATTCTGTTGTGGTGTTCTTGGAGTGGAAAATTGTGTTTGATGTCATGTTTGTTGCAAAAATTTTCAAATCTTTCATTTTCAAACTCACCCCCATGATCAGACTTTATAGAAGAAATATGACAATTATTTTCATTTTCCAAAACTCTAGCAAGATGTTTAAAAGTTGTGAATGCATGATCTTTGGATACAATGAACAATGTCCAATTAAATCTAGAAAAATCATCAACAATGACAAGTCCATAGTAGTTACCACCTAAGCTCATAGTGCAAGAAGGACCAAATAGATCCATGCGAAGCAACTCAAGGGGTCTAGTAGTGGAAACAAAGTTTTTGGATTTAAAAACATTTTTATTTTGTTTCCCTTTTTGACAAACTTCACATATTCTATCTTTCTCATACTTGAGCGTAGGTAGTCCGTTAACTAGATTTTTGGAAACAAGTCTATCTGGATGATGCATGTGTATATGCGTTAACCTTCTATGCCAAAGCCATGAATCATCATTCTTGGAGAGCAAACAAGTCATGCTAGATGCAATGTCACAAATGTTAAGCATGTAAATGTTGTTTACTCTTTTACCAATAAACAAGGTTTGTCATGTAGATGCGTGTGATTAGACACAAATCTGGCTTGAATGTAACTTTATAGCCTTTGTCACATAGTTGACCGATACTCAACAGGTTATGCTTCAGTCCATCTACCAATAGCACATCCTTGATTATTATTGAATCATCGCTCCCGACATCTCCTCTACCAAGGATTCTTCCTTTGTTATTATCCACGTACGTCACAAAGCCTTCTTGCCTCATCTTTAAATTTATAAGCTTTGAAGCATCTCCTCTCATATGCTTTGAACAGCCACTGTCAAGGTACCACAACTGCTTCTCTTGGCTATCCAAAGTCCCTGCAAAACAAGTCACGTTACAGGAGTTGGTCCCCTATTAATCTTGGGTCCATTCATGTTAATAGTACCCTTGGGAACCCACTTCACAAGGCCTTTCGACAAATAATACAATCTAGTTCTACATCTTCTAACTGTATGGCCTCTTTCCAAACAATAGAAACAAGTGACACGTGAAGAATATGATGTACTACCATGATAGAAAAAGCTACTAAATTTCTTTACTTTCTCTAGAAAACCTTTTTGGAAACCAATGCCTGCTTTATTAAAAACACAATTTTGAGAACCAAGCAGTGCATTTAAATTTGCAGTTCCCATAGAGAGTTTAGAAACGGTTTTGATCAAGTAGTTCACTTTTCCTTGCAAAACTTCACAATTTTCACAATTTGTCACTTTACCATTTTCATAACAATTACAAGAAGAACTTTTATAAATCATATCAAGACTTTCAAAATTAGTTTTCATATTCTGAAGTTCTTCTTCTAATTGTTTCACTCTATTCTCCAACCAATTGTCTAGACCCTCCAACCAATTGTTTAGACCCTTGAGTCTATTATAGGAAAGAGCCAAATGGTTAGTCGCCTCATGAGTTTCTTTAAAAGCATTTAACAAAGTACTATAATTCTCATAAGTGAAAGAGATGTTAGAACTCACACTGCTATCTGATTCATGTCCCGCCATCATATAGAGATTTGCTTCCTCCTCTTTATCTGATGAAGAGCTGGAGGAAGTGTCATTGTCCTCCCAAGCAATATAAGCTCTCCTCTGCTTCTTATTCTTCACATATCTCTTCTCGGAAGCTTTCTCTTTAGGCGCTTGATTGGGACAATCTATCTTTATATCCTGTTTCCCACAGCCAAAGCAAGTTATATTAGTAGAATTATCATCCTTCTTATTATTGTACGTCTTGAATTGTTGACTCTTCTCTTGGCCCTTTTTCTTCAAGAACTTGCTAAACTTTCGGGTCAACAGTGTTAATGTCTCAGTCTCACTGCAGCTGCTGGAGCACTCATCATCACTATCTTCTTTATGAACTACAGACTTGAGAGTTATTCCTTTCTGCTTTCTATCTCCATGCTCCTGCTCATTAAGACTGATCATCTCCAGTTCATGCTCCCTTAATTTGCCAAACAGTGCTGCAATTGTCAAGGTGGATAAGTCTCTCATTTCTGAAATGGCTGTCACTTTTGGTTGCCAGCTCCTGTACAGGAACTTTAGAGTTTTAATATTCAACTCCTCCTTATCGAACACCTTGCCGAGACCAATCAAGTGATTAACTATGTGGGTAAATCGCTTCTGCACTTTAGCTATTCTCTCCCCTGGCTTCATTCTGAATAGCTAATATTCTTGTATCAAAACGTGCTTTCTAACTCTTTTCACAACGCTCGTTCCCTCATGCGTAACCTCAAGAATGTCCTACATCTCTTCAGCTGATGTACATTATGAGACCCTGAAAAATTCATCAAGATTAAGTGCTGAGATAATAATATTTTTAGCAACGCTATCATACTGAACCTTTCTAGTTTCATCACCTGTCCAATCACACCAAGGTTTATCAACATACACATTATCAACAAGCATTTTAGGAACATATGGTCTATTAATAATAGCATCCCACACACTGCAATCAATAGATTCAATAAAAATCCTCATTCTAACTTTCCAAAATTGATAGTTCAATCCACAAAACATAGGTGTCCTATAAATGGAAGCACCCTCAGCAAAAGGAAATTTATTTTCGACCATTTAGGATCAACTTGAATAACTTTTAAGAACCCGCTCTAGATACCAATTGTTGAAAAATAAGATGGTCAACGTTCAAGAGGGGGGTGAATTGAACAATTTAAACCTTTTCTAAAAACTTGAAAGTTTGAATGAGATCTTTTCTGAATCTACGATTACAATGAGAATGCCACACAAAACAGCAAGTTGAATTCACAAACAGCTTGTTAAAAATATGACTAAGTGTGTTTAGAGCTTGTTAAAATCAGAAACAACTTGTTAAAACAATTCTGGTAGTTCTGGAAAATTACAATTAACAGGTTAAAAACAAAATTCAACAAGTTGAATTTTCAATACTGCAATTGTGTTAAAACCAGTAAAACAGTATGATCAATTCGAATTTACCAAGTGCTGATGAATGTCCCAAAATAGTTTTTGAAATCACTAAATGATATTATATAATTCTAAGCAAATGTTAAAGCCTAATATGAAATAGAAATGATCAAGCTAAGTGATAAACTACACTACACCAGAGAATTATCAAACCATTCCAGAACCATATTCAAGCTAATTAATTCAGCAGAAAATAGGTAAGACAGAATTGGCTACAGCAGACTTAATCAAAATGCTTAAAAAATAATAAGCACTCAAACTTGATTAGTATGATTACAAGGCAACAACAATTTAACAGAACCAACAAATGTTGAACCAAAGTCATAATAATAGAATGATATTATGCAGGAAACATACAAAATCAGATTCAGTCAGTTGAATTATATGGTCACAAGAATACCCTGAATAATAGTGGATCAACTTGATTGGAGAATTAATCAAGATACAACACTTAAGAACCTAAGACATTAATACAGTAATAAAACACAGAATTTCAACAAGTCAGAATTGCTTTTAACCAATTAAAACACAACCATAATTAGTATTGTAAATCTGTCAAAAATTCAACAGGTTGTTCTTCATATTTAACAGGTTGTTCTTGACTGTAGAATTGAATATAGCACAAATGCAATTCAAAAATTAAAAGAGCAAAGGAGAAGAAGGTCACACAGATGTTTTTATACTGGTTTATCCAACCACTTGGGCTACGTCCAGTCCCTGGTAACCTCTTGCAAGGATTTCTACTAATTCAGTTAAAGATTATAATCAAATCACACAAGACCCAATCTTAAACCCTACAAGATTGTCTTCTACCCCTTGTGCAGCTCCCCACCACACAAGATACACACTCACAGCGCAAATGCAGTACCCCACTACAGATTTGAATGCAAACTCAACAATACAACAATTGAATTACAAGTTTCTCCCAATTGCAATGCCTAATCACACCTATTAAGCGAAACCCAATCAAGAAACTACGCAAAAACACAATACAATTCGAAAATTCACAAATGCAGCAGCCAAACACAATTAAAAGCACCAAGGAAGAACACTTATCTTCCCAAGAATGTAGCTGCCATGCAAATCAATCAAATCCAAGCAATGCTCTTCTTCAAGTATGAGAAATTTTGATGAGTTTTGAAAATAATTATAATTCTTTCTCACAGTAGGTTTTTCTCTCCAAGAAAATCTCTCCAAATCTTTTCAAAATAAGTTAAAACCTAATTCAATTTGAAGTCATGTGCCAAAACACGCGCTGCTGGGCTTTAAAAACGCTCCAGCCCAAAACTGTCAAAAATTTAACAGGTTGAATTTGAAATTTAACATGTTGAATTTGAGTCTGCAACACTTATTTTTCCAAAACGATTTTAAAATGATATTTTCACTTAAACTTGAGTAAGAGCAATGCAAGCACTTGATAGATTGACACAAACTAATGTATGATAGCCCTAATCGAAGTAAGAACTATCCCAAACCTAGAACTTAGTGTCTTCAAGTAATTTGTTCATCAAATCAACACTTTTTGGAGAATCTTCACTAGCTCCAACATAATGTACACAAACAAGCACAACTCATACATTATTCCAAATGTATGGCATCAGTTTCATCATTCCATCATTCACATCAATACTCATTCAATCCACAAATCATATTATGCAAACATCTTTTGATTATAAAAATAATACTTAAGTACTTCATCATTAAAATTTACTATTCCAACAAGTTCACACAATATAAAATTAAATATTTCATCAAATATCATCCAAGAACTTATTTACCACCAGAACAATATATATCTACTAAATTCATCAAAATCAGTTATGTTTATATTTTCAAAATTAGCTATCCCCAATAACCTAGTTTCATTCCAACAAAAATTGTTACATCACACATAATATCAATTTAATCAAAAGTTCTCGCATGTTACTTTCTAACATCATTACTTAAATCAGGTCAATTCATCACTCCAAATCAATATAAACGATCAAACTTATTCAGTGTTCAAGGACCAGTCAACCTACAAAAAAATCTTGAGCACTGATAATCACATATTCAAGACTTTTAACTAGTTCTATTTGAAAGTAACTAACTAGTATAAAAACAAGTTACTAGCTTCCCTTACTTGATAACGATTCTCCAAAATAATTCCTCCAAACTAGTTAATGGCACTAACTCAATCTCTAAGGATCTAAAACAAGTTATCAGAGCAAAATCAAATTTTAGTATAATCTTAATTAAGTATTAAGTTGAGAGAAATACTTTTTTCAATTGTCTTTAAGATTGATGATAAAAGACTAAAAAAAAATAAAGAATAAAGAATCTTTAAAACAAATATAAACTTGCTGAATTTCTCGACTACTCCATGGTATGATTAGATTTTAAAAAAGATGATGTATAAAGAAAAAAAATCTAAAAAAAAGGAGAGAGATCTTGAAAATGTGAGAAGGACACGGTGACGAGAGAAAGGAATTTACATAGGTGCAGGGCGTCACATTTTACAGTTTTACATTTTTTTATATATTTTATTTACAAACAAACACTTACTACTATTAATTCTCTAATATTTTGTTTTTCCAACTAATTACCTCTTAAAATAATAATTTTCTATATTACTGTTTTATGCATTATAATAGTTTTAATTAAATTTTTGTTGTTAACTTTACTTTTCTAAAGCACGACTCTTTAATATATTTTTCTACTAAAGTATTATTACTAAATATAATTACCTTTTCACGCTTTAATGTTTAAAAGAACATATATTTTCACACTTTTTATTCAAAATATTTATTTTTTAATTATTTTCTAAAATAATAGTTTTTAGTTTATTATCGTTATAATTTTCCCCTTTCTTTCTTAAATAAAAAAGTAGAAGTAAAAATATAACAGAACTAAGAATTTGATTGTAAGAAAAATTTTCGACTTGTCTACATTAATTCATGTTTCAAAATTCAACTTCCCAAAAGATTAAATTCTAAATATGAAAATAAATAATGACAAGTGTAAATGGAAAAGAAAAAGAAATTGAAGTGTAATATTTGGGTGAAAAAAATATACTCATAAAAATTACGCTCCAAGAAAATGCGTTTTAAATATAGATATTTATTTACCGATCATGTTCGGTATATAAATTTGAAATTACATTCCAAATTTAGATTTATACGTGAATTTTAGTTAGATACTAATTGTTTCTATATGTAACGTTCAAGTTTTTTGTCCGTAGGTAAAATGAGCGCCTTAGGGAGCTAAACTAGGTTTTTATTTGATTATTCTTCATAAAAGTAAAATATAACTAAATTAGTAATTATCAAATTCTTACTAACCTTTCAATAATTATTATATCATACCATAATTCAGGTATCTGATCATATATAATTATTAGTATAGAATTAGTTGATTCTCGTAACAAATTGAATCAACATTTTTTTTCTTTAGAATTACAGTAAGTTTGAAGGCAGGGTGACTCAAGACCCAAGAATAATTAAATCAACCATTTTAAGTTTTAAAGGCTTAAAAAAAATTCAATATTCATATATTATTAAAAATAAAAAAATATTTAATTTTAAAATTATACTAAACAAATTTAATTAAAAAATTTAAAATATTTTAACTGATTTCAAATTTACATAAGTGTTATAAATATTATTTAATGACTTTAAATTTATATTGATACTATAAATATTATTTAATAAATAATAGTCTTGAAACTTTCTTATAATAAATTAATAATATTTAAAAAAAATTAAACAGTAAAGGAATTCTACATATCAAAACTTTCTAATTTTTACTATCTCTTTCCTATATTCTAACATATTGACATCATTTCTTTATGTTATTTTAATATCTGACTCTTTCACTTCTCTCATTCCTTCTTCACTTGGCTCCTTCCTTCCTTCCTATGCTCTTCCATAATATTATTTCAATTTGTTTTCAATTTCATATTTGTTTCGTCATTCTATACTGTACATTTATGTACGTATCTTTTTTTGGAGACTTTTCTTGGAGACTTGGAGCGGTAAATTGATTGAGGAAGAGTGTGTGTTCACTTTTATTTCTTTTGAATGCATCAATATTAGGTAAAAATAATATTAGATTGATGAATTGATCTGAATTTTTTTTATTTTTCATTATTGTTTAGTTAATCTTAAACTAATTTGTGCTGATTCAAGGAAGGAAGAGAATTTATAAATTATATTCAAAGACTTACCAAAGGACATGAGCCAATGATAGTATGAGACTTAAAGACAAGATACTACCATCAAGTTGTTTGACAATCAGGTTTTATCTTTTTAACTTAGTCTGATTTGATATACTTATATTATAAGTTATATTCATTGTGATATATATTATAATTTTTAATTTTATATAGAAATATATAAATATGTCAACTAGAATATTTGAATTAGGTTATTCAAAATTTCAGAAAAAGAGAAGAATTGAACTTTTTGTTGATTAACAAAAAGGGGCTATGAATAAATTTATGAAAATAAACAGAAAAATGAATTAGAAAATACAGTTGAGTCTTCTTTGAATGAAAAAGATAACAATATAAATATAGGTGAAGACTATAATAAAGTAGTCAATGAAATCACCTTCAGAGTCATTTAGAATTAATTATTTTTTATATATTGTAGATAAAACAATTACCACACTCCAAAATGATTTGAACAGTTTAAAATATATGAAGATATTTTTGGTTTTTTATTTAGTATTAAAAGATTAAAGTCATTAGGTTGTGCACTTTTGAAAAAAAAATGATTTAACTTTAAAAATATTTGAAATATCATAATTTTTTGAATCTTGATGAATTAGATTTATTTTAGAATTAAATATCTTAAGGAAGATTATGAGAATCCAAATGCATACATAACATATAGAATAATGTTAACAATTTCAGTATCAATTGCTTCAACTCAAAAGATTTTTTCAAAACTTAAACTAATAAAATCTTATTTAAGATCAACAATATTTCAATACAAATTAAACGGATTGGCTTTATTGTCTAAAATATTTTAAATAAAATTAATTATAATAATTTAATAGATAATTTTAAATCACAAAAAACTTAAAAAATAAATTTTAGATAAAAATATCATAATTTTAATAATTTTATAAATTAAAAAATATCTATTTTTTTTAATTCCTTTTAGGTTTTCTAAAATCTTGAATAGCCACTGTTTGAAGGGAATCATAATCAATTATATTAAGAAAAGACACACACTTTGATACCAATAGGAGAATGAACAAAATAATTTGCAGATGTTGCAATGGTTCATTTGAAGAAACACAAATAGCACGTTTTCACACTGACATACAAGAAAAAAAAATCCAACAAACATAATGTTTATGATAGTAAAGAATAAAAATTAGCAAGTTCAAAATAATAATAACTATTAATGTCCCACCTCGAAACCATTTTAAAAAGAAAAATTATATATAAAGATTTGTTAAATACCATTAATCACAACCCTTAAGGGAATATGTTCTATGAGATTCTTCTTCTATGTATTTGAGTTCTGATATTGGGTTGTACCTACAGTTACCAGGACATCCAATTTTGTTGTGTTCTTATATTCCTTATAAATTCAGTTAAAAAAATGTTTATAAAATTTATTTACGCTCAATTTTAAAAGAATATATATTGAAGTTTAAAAAGTGAAAAATATATTAAATAAAATAAAATAAGTAAAAAGATAATTTAATTATAATATAATATAATATATCTAAGCTAAATTGTAGGTCTGATTAGGATGTCTAGTTCTATCAGGTAAAAAAATGAAAACTTTTCTTTTCTTTTTTATTTGCTTTATATTTAATCATACACATATGCATAGCTTCATTTCATCTAACTAAAAAAAATGTATAGTTTTTGCTAAAAAATATTTTAAAAAATAAATTATATTTTACAATTTGATCATAGCTTTAACAATAAAAAAATCTAAATGCAAACATCATTAAAATTATCACTTTATCAACAATTAATTGAAATAAAATTAAGTAAATAAAAAGATTTAATATTTTTATATTTCTCTATTAATATGGATTATTCTTATTTATAATAAAATTCAATCCTTATATATATATATATATATATATATATATATATATATATATATATATATATATTTTATTTATTAAATACCATAATTAATTCATTAAAAGAAAATTTTGTTAAAAAGGTTAAATATTATTAAGTACAAAAAATGATCAAAATTTTAAATATAAAAATAAAAGGATAAATTTTTTATATATTATATATTAAATTTATATACATAAGCTAATTTGTAAACAATAATACATTTTATTAGTAAAGTTTTATTTTATGATATAAATTTAATATTTTTATTAAAACTCATAAAAGTACACTATTTATTGTGGTATTGTACTGATGGATTAAAAATTTATCTTTTCATTATTTATAATTGGTTATTCTCAATAAAGGGTTAATTTTGTATTAAAATAGGCATAATTAAAAATTATATTTTTTTATTAAATTATATCTTGCTTATACTTTTTATTTATTTATAAAAAACAAACTTTCATTTATAATAAGAAAAATCATTTAAATACATTAAATTCTTAATATTTGGGTGGAATTTGCATTATTTACCATAATATTTTTTTTTTCCAATTGGAATCACTTAAGCGGGGTTGTCAAAATTTCCGCAAATGTATTCAATTAACATAGATGGTATGAAACCATTTTAAATATTTGTTCTTTCATTAAAAAATTCAGTGCTAATATGTTTTTATTTAATCATCTTTTATAAGAACTTTTCTACATTAACTGTACTTTTATTTTATAACTGAAAACTAAAAATTCACATAAAAAATAAAATAGAGACAGTTTTGCTGCATTATTCAATTTTATATATTTCAACCAAAAATGGTCACAATATTATTTAGGTCAGAAATATCGAATCACAGTCCTTGAAGCAAACAACCCTAAAATATATTTATTTAGAAAGTTTCATTAAGTAGAATCATTCACTCCTTCTGTGATGGGTTCCTTCAAGACAAATTACCTGCAAAAATGGAATAATTTTAATGTTAATAAAAATAAAGCATTTAATGTGGAAAATAAACTGAACACCCTTTTGTGGCAAGAAAGAGAAAATCAATTACTTTCTGAATTTGAACTTTGATCAATTTTCATAATTTGAAATGTCAAGAGGTGATGATAAATTCTAATATCAAGATTGTTAAGAGAATTAGATGCTTCTTGGAATCTAATAATAATGTTTTGAACATCCATAAAACAGTGAAATTAAGTAAATGGGATGAAATATTATATACCAAATAATTAAAATTAGTGAGAAATATATTAATTTACAATACCATTAACATTTACCTTGAAACTTTTGAAATATCAATAAATATAGGATTTGAACAACTGGAGAATTGATCTAAAAATATTATATATTTGTTTAATTATTTATATTTAATTGTAAACAATAAACTTTTTTCTCATTGTATAATTTTTTCATAAATTTAAATTTAAATACCTGATTTCTGGTTTTTATTACAAACACAAGTTCCCTCAAAGCAAGCAACTTTGCTTACATCACAGGGCATAAGTGCCTTGTTCATATAACAGTCCACAATTGTTATACATGGAATCACAAGTATAGTTTTTAGTTCCCTCGAAAATGAATCACCTACAAAGATAATTTCACGTATTAATAAATATATATATATGAAAAAAATAAAATTTAATGAAGAATGAAGGAATAGAAAATGAATACCGTAACAAACTTCCATCGAAAGAATCACAAACAAAAGTGATAATATGAATGAATTCTTCGCCATGACTTCTCTCAAGAAACAGTATAAAATTTGCTATGATAATTTTGTGATTCTTAAAGGTTCACGCCTTAAGTATTTATAGGGAAAGACGAGCTAACATTACAAAAAAGTTATATGATAAGATATTAATTTATTTTCATTGAATCTCGTTCCACACATTTTAATGATTTTTCTACCTTTTTTAGAGGTATCCACACTTATGAATATTTGTTTGATTGTTGATGTTTTAAGAAACAAATTATTCTTATGGCAATGGTATTATTTTGTACCAATGATCTTAAAATTTTATAAGGAAATATTATATATGAAACAATTTGTGATTTATTTTATTAGTATAAATTAAAAATATGACAATATATTAAATATGAATAATATCTCAATTAATTTTTTAGTTACATAATAATTAAATATATTTTTATCTTTATGTAAAAATATTTTAAGAAGTTTAATAATTTCCTAAAATTAATTTAATGTAAAAATATTCCAACAATTCTTCTGATCTTAGTATCTATTTATTAAATTAGTTTTCAGGAAAAATAAATAAATTTTTAAAATATTTTTCCATAAAAGTAAAAAATATATTTAATTATTATTTAAGTTTACAAAGTTAAGATTGAAATATTGATAATATTTGATATTCTAATATAATTTTACTATATGTTCCTTCCTATTATATATATATATATATATTATTTTAAAGTATATTTTCAAAACCTAAAATTCCAATAATATTTTAATACCATAAGTGTGATCCCTACAATACAAAAACCTTATTATAAATGGTCTAGAAGTTTACTAATAAATAATTATAATCAATATATTATTTAATGTAGTTTAATATTACGTTATTAAATATTAAATAATTAAAATAATTTCAGCTCTATTGCTTCTTACAAATCAAATGTAATCGTAATATACGACCCAAAAATTTAGAGAGTATATGTAACCCTCGTAAGGAAGCAACAATTTTTTTACTTTCTCTCTCGCGTACCTTCCAACCTCCATAGATCTCTCTCTTTTCCTTCTTGATTTTCACCCCTCATATTTCATCTGTTTCAGAATCTGATCAAGTCCCGCAGTAGCTGAGGATCTTAGGGCCATTTTAAACCGATCAGAATCTCGAACAGAGTAAGTTCATGTTTGCTCTAAAGATCCCTTATTCTCTATTTTTTGGCTAAGTTTTTGTCATCAATATTAATGGGAACAGTTGAGAAAAGTGTTTCTCTCAAATTGATTAAGGTTATACTAAAAAAATTGGTGTTATTTGGAAAACTTGTTCTAGATCCCTAAAGTCAGACTAGTGCTATTGCCTGACCGGAGAAATTGCTAGGGGAGATAAGGGAAGCTAGTAACTTATTTTAGTTATTTACTTTCAAATAGAATCCTAGAATAAAAGACTCAGATATATGATTATCAGTGCTCAAGTCTTTCTTGCAGGTCTGACTGGTCCTTGAACACTGATTGAATTTGGTTATTTATTGTGATTTGGTATAATTACTTGAACTGTTTTAAGTAATGATGTTAGAAAGAAATATGTGAGAACATTATGGTTGTTGTTTGATGAAATTGATGTGTTATGTGTGATGACTGAGTTATAGACTTGTATGTAATCATTTTGGTTGAAATGAAACCAGTGTACTGGGGGTTGAAAGGAAACCAAGGTACCATGGTTACATATGTCTCTATATGCTTCAGTATGATGGAATTGATGTGTTATGTGTGATGTCTGAGTTATAGAGTTATATGTAATCATCATGGTTGAAATGAAACCAATGTACTGGGGGTTGAAAGGAAACCAAGGTACCATGGTTACAAATGTCCCTATATGCTTCAGTATGATGAAATTGAATGTGTTATGTGTGATGACTGAGTTATAGGCTTGTATATAATCATTATGGTTGAAATGAAACCAGTGTATTGGGGGTTGAAAGGAAATCAAGGTACCATGATTACACATGCACCTATAAGCTTCAGAATGGTTGAATATGATTGTTGTTATAACTGAATGATGAATGCATTTGCAATCATTCTGATTGAAATGAAATCAGAGTACTGGGGATTGAAAGGAAATCAAGGTACAGTGATTGCAGATGGATCATTATGAGGTTAATGAATTTGAAATAAAGTATGAAAGTTTGTGATTAAATGTTAAACTTAGTTTTATTCGACTTAAGAATTCATATTTGCATTTGTAAATCTAATCACTTCAATTCTTTTCACTCTTATAAGCTAAAAACATTATTTCGTTAACTTACCCTTGCTTTTCTTGTTGTTTTGTGAACTGCGATGATTGTACTACGTACATGAGCAGGTGCAGATGCAGGTTTAGAAGCACCTTAAAGATTATATACTCTTAAATCGATCTCCTTTTGTCTTATATATATATGTTTTTGTTGTAGTTAAAGACTCTATGACCTTGAGATGGTTTTCATTTTGTCATGAGAATAGTTATACATAACTCTGATGTATCTGCACACTTTTTGTAGTACGTTGAACCTTAAATGAATGTTAATACTTGGTAACAGACAAAAGTTAGAATTTTTGGGTTGTTACAGTATAAAACAAATAATATGCCAGAGATAAAAGATACAACAATTTTTAACGTGAAAATCCTCGATGAGAGAGACAAAAATCACGGGAGACAAAAATCACGGGACCTAATCTAAAAACATCTCCACTATAATATTAAAGAGTAGAAAGAAGCATTTCTAAAAAATAATCTTAGTTTTACTGATAGACAAATAGTGAGTAGTGTATGTTCTGAATTTCTTTTTATATAATAAAGTTGAAACACTTCTAAACTGTTCCTATTTATATTATTCTGTTATTAATTTTTTTTTTCAATATTCATCTGAAAAAATTAATTTTCTGATATTTTAATTTTCCAACTAATTACCTATTAAAATAATACTTTTTATATTACTATTTTTTTTGCATTATAATAGTTTTAATTAATTTTTTTGCTGATAACTTTACTTTTATAAAGCACTACTCTTTAATATATTTTCCTACTAAAATATTATTACTAAATATAACTACCTTTTCACGCTTTAATGTTTAAAAGAACATATATTTTCACACTTTTTATTCAAAATATTTATTTTTTAATTATTTTCTAAACTAATAGTTTTTACTTTATTATCGTTATAATTTTCCCCTTTATTTTTAAATAAAAAAGTAGAAGTAAAAATACAGCAGAACTAAGAATTTGATTGTAAGAAAAATTTTAGACTTGTCTACATTAATTCATGTTTCAAAATTCAACTTCCCAAAAGATTAAATTCTAAATATGAAAATAAATAATGACAATAGTGTGCAAATGAAAAAGAAAAAATAATTGAAGTGTAATACTTGGGTTAAAAAAATTTCATATAAGTGTATAGAAATTACACTTCAAGAAAAATCGTTTTAAATATGGATATTTATCTACAGATCATGTTTCCTATATAAATTTAAAATTACATACGCAATTTAGATACAGACTTGGATTTGTAAGTGAATTTTAGTTAGATACTAATTTTGTATATGTGTAACGTTCAAGTTTTTTGGCGTCCAGTCCGTAGGTAAAATCAGAACCTTAGGGAGCAAAACAAATAGTTTTTACTTGATTATTCTTCATAAAAGTAAAATATAACTAAATTAGAAATTATCAAATTCCTACTAACCTTTCAATAATTATTATATCATATCATAATTCAGTTATCTATCTGATCATATATAATTATTTACATAGAATTAGCTGACTCTAATAACAAATTGAATCAACATTTTTTTTTTTATAATTGTTTGCTGTGCGATACAAGTTACTTATTTAATGTATTTAACAAATTCATAATATATCAATAATATTCTTATTATTTTTATTTTTAAATTTATTTATTAAATAATTTTTTTCTTTCGCTTAGCAGGTAAATAACACGCTAGATTTACGTTTCTTTTTTATTCTCATATGTATATTTTCTTTAATTTAAAAAAAAGTAAAATTTTATTTTTTGTTGATTTTTTTTCTTCGTACTTCGTACTTTTTTTCTCTCATATGTTTTCTTTAATTTTAAAAAAAGTAAAATTTTACTTTCTGTTGGTTTTTTTCTTCGTAGTTCATCAAATTAACAAATTTTCTCTCATACAATATTGTGAGAAGAAAGTAGATAAAAAAAATCAATTTTGTTATAACTATAATTTAAATTTAAGATCTTTATCATTTTATTTATTAATATAATATTTTAAGATATGTAACACCAATAACGTATAATTAATTAAAAAAAGTTTGTATTGTGCAGAGAAAATAATTATGATCTGTACTTATAATTTTTTAAAATACTTAAATTATTCTTAATATTTATAAATTATTATTTTCATCTTCTTTTATTTATTATTTTTTTTATAATAAAGAATCTCTTATGATTTTTTGTTATTATTATCAAATTATTTTTTATATAAAAGCTGAATCTTAAACATTTTGTAATTTTTTTTATAATGTACTGTGATCTTGCTTTCTTACAACTTAATTTTATTTATCTTTAATATTTATTGATGAAGCGAAAATAAATAATATGATAGAAAAGATAATATAATAAAAAAAATAGAAGAAAGTAAATAAAGAAGAACTAAAAAAAAAAGAATAAAAAATCTTACTTTATTAATTTAAAATTAAAAAGGCTTCCTTTTAAATAAAAGAGAGAAAAAAAACGTTAACTTTTTTTAATTTTTTAATTTGATTGTATTTATCAAGCGGGGGAATCAAGTGTGTGCGAGAAAAAAAATATTTAATAAATAAATTTAAAAATAAAGATATTATTGAAAAATTAACTAAGTGCAGGCAGCAACGGTCTTTTTTCTTGAGAATTACACTAATTTTGAAGGGAATCATAATCAACTGTATTAAGAAAAGACACACTTTGATACCATAATCGTTTCGAATAGGAGAATGAACAAAATAGTTTGCAGATGCTTCAGTGGTTCATTTGAAGAAACACAAATAGAATGTTTCACAGGACATACAAGAAAAAAAAAATCCAACATAATGGTTTGATCATAACAATAAAAAAATCTAAATGCAAACATTATTAAAATTACCACTTTATCAACAATTAATTGAAATAAAATTAAGTAAATCAAAAGATTTATTATTTATATATTTCTCTATTAATATGGATTATTCTTGTTTATAATAAAATTCAATCCTTATATATA
>Ga0209489_103378_pt1 | contig 31209 bp, 8 predicted proteins | sample SiratrowhiteBW_FD_187527 | JGI IMG/M metagenome (GOLD analysis project Ga0209489, IMG submission 187527) | Root nodule microbial communities of legume samples collected from California, USA - Siratro white BW (SPAdes) (version 2) | ecosystem: Host-associated > Plants > Roots > Nodule | place: USA...
TATATATATATATATATATATATTTCTTTTAGTTGGTTTCTCATGCTTCGAAGTTAGAGATAGGAGTGGATAAATATAGCAATTTTATTCGAAGATTTCTTTGAATTTTTATTCTTATATTAATTAAATGGTCATTTGATGTTGTTTTTACTTGTATAATATATAAGGAATTTCAAAATAACAAAATATTTTCATTACCTAATAATGTTAATGTGATTAAAATATTGTACGAAAAAGTAGGGTACCATAAGTTTGCGATGTTACACTAACCAGGGTTTAGTTGAATTTCTGAAAGTGTAAAAAAAAAAAAAAGAACTTATACATACAGATATACTAACTTCATGTAAATTCAATAAAATATTCTTTAGATATTTGGGAAGTTGATTATATAAATAAATAAATAAATATATATATATATACTATTGATATTTTCTTAGTTATAGCATGATGAGGAGATTAAATCATGTTTTGTATTTTTGAAATGTCCTTTGTATAGTTAATAATACTAAAAAGGATTTTTGTGCAATGATGATACTTTGTGTTTGTGTCGGAATCTTTGTAAAAGGTTCTTGAGAGTTAATTGTAGATAATATATAATATAATATACAATATAATATAAAAAAATGTATTTAGGGTTAAAAACTTTAATCGAGAATCTATATTATATGACTTGAGTTATTTATTATTGGATACTTTAATAAAGTTATCTGTTTTTGTTTCTTTTTAATGAATCATATTTTATTTGTTTTTAACTCTAATACTACATGTATATTTTAAGTTTATAAGTGTTTTCTCTTTGATCTTTAACTTGCAATTTCGTCTTATGTTCTCCTAATATTAATAGGATATTTATTCATTAATATTTTTCTTAACTCTTATTATTATTGTTTATTATGACTCATATCTTGTGTCATTAGAATTGATTCTTAAGATCATTTAAGATGTGATCATCTCTTAATGAGATGTATATTAGAGAACAAGATGTATTGATAACATGATTGTCCAACACTGCTTGTTGAACACTTGTTTGTTCTTTTTATTTTTTTAGTTCAACCACGACTTGTACTCTTATTATGAGCTTGTTCTCTTTTTATGGTCTAAGTGTCATCCTCGACTTTTATATATTGCCTATTATACATCGAATAAAGTATATTAGACACACTAACATTGTTTTGTTTGTTATAATAAAAAAATTGTGGTGTCAAATGACAAAATTAATGTATTAATATTTTTGTATTATGATAGTTTAACTCAACTTTGGTTAACTAGTTAACTGCTAAGGATCAATCACAATTTTTTTTTGAAGAGTTTCTTAAAGTTGAAATAGAGGTTTATTAGTGCACTTGTGTTGATTATTCTTAATTAAAGTAAATTCTTTGAGATTTATTATGATGGATTCTAAGATTTGTGTTGATGCAAGAGAAGAAATTTTTTTGTTATGCTTCTAGACAATTAAAAATTCATTAGAAAATTTGTCCCACCCATGACCTAGAGTTGACAATTATGGTGTTTGCCTTAAAGGCATGGAGACATACTTGTGATATATTTGATGTATTCAATGATCATAAAATTTAAAATATTTTTTATTAAAAATAAGACAAAGAAGATGAGTAGAAATTTGAAGGATTATCAGTTTCAACTACCATCTAGGTAAAGTTAACGTGGTTGTTGATGCTCTAAGAGTCAAAAAATAGTAAAAATGTCTTTTATGATGACTAAAAAGTTATAACTTATTGAAGTTTTTTTGAGATATGAAATATTAGTTGCAACATGTTGGTTGTAACTAGTGATTTCCTTGGATGATTCAGGAAAAATAAGTATATAATTTTAGTTTGAAAGGTACTAAGATTTTTCAAGTATTTATCAAGCTAAGGATTTATTTATGAGATTTTATGAGATATTGAGATTCAAATGAAGAATATGTGTCCTTTTTTATGATGAGTTGAAGGGAATAATTCTTGATAAAGGTCACAAGAGTAAGATGAGTCTTCATTCTGGTATGACTAAAATGTATCTAGATTTGAAGCAATCTTTTTTGTGATTTGGGATAAAGGTAAATGTAACAAGATACAGTTTGACTTGTCAAAAGTGAAAGATAGAGCACTCAAAGTATTAGGTGGCATATTATATCAGTTAGTCATACCAATGTGGAAATAGTATAACATCTTTATGAACTTTGTTGCCTGTCTACTATATTTACTACATAGGAGGCATAAAGTTACATAAGTCATACGGATTGTTAGACGAGCATTGCTCATTTCTTACTAATAGATATGATGATATCGATGCATAAGCTAGCCTAGGGAAGATAATCAATTTGGATAGAGTACCTGCAAGTATAATATCTGACACCCTAGGTTCCCTTGTAGGTTTTGGCCTACACTACAAAGGGCCTTAAAAAACATACTAAGACTAAGTTCAACTTGCCATCCAATAAAAAAAATGAACAATAAGAGAGAATCATATAATCTTTAGAATATATGTTGAGAATATGAATGTTAGATCATCTAGGTAGCTACGATGAGATTTTCCCTTGATGAAATTTACATATGATAATAGTTATCAGACGAGTATCAAGGGAAAAAATGTTAGACACCTCTTTGTTGGTTTTAAATGGTGAACATATCTTAGTGGGACTAGAGTTGTTGCGACAAACTATTGAAAATATTTGACAAATACTAAACTAAATGAAAACTTACCAAAACATATAGAAATCGTATGCAAATCAGAAGAGACCTCTAGATTTTTCAACAAGCGATCATGTGTTTATAAGAGTTTTTCCAATTATGAGTGTTAGGCAAACAATTGGATCTAGGAAGTTGTTCTTAAATTTATTGGGTTGTATCATATTATTTAAAAGATAGGTCAAGTATCTTACAAGGTTGCTTTACTATCTCATCTCGCTAGATTGCATAATTTTTCATGCGTCTTAGTTGAGAAAATACATATCATATCTTATAATCTAACGAGGTTTATATATGAGAGGATTTATGGTGTTAGAGCAGTTAAAATCAAATATCGTAATATGAGATGACTTAAAGGTAGATATATCACTATCATTAAAATTTTGTGGTATCTAAAGAGTGGTGATTGTACATATGTCATATCCTTATCTTTTTTCTGATAATTAAATTCTTCAAAATGAAAAATTTTGTTGTTAGGAGAATGTAACAATATGGTTTTAATAGAGATAGACTTTAAATAGAATAAACAATATATAGTCTATCAAATAGCTTATAGGTGTTTATTCTTTATTTCATTAGAAAGTTTACATCTCTAAACTTTAGTTTTTTAAACTACTTAAAGTCTAAAGGTAACAAAGACACTCTTGTGTTAACATAATACAATTTTGAAGAGGTAACAAGGTGAAGAAAAAGTTAAGTCGATTAAATTTTTTATTCGAGAAAGTAGTTTATTCCCTACTAAGAATTCAATATTCAATAATACTTCAAGGTATCTTTCAATCATCTTTTCCTCTATCTTAAAAACAATCAATTTACTCTTAAAAAAATTAACTTTAAATCCAAATACTACCTCAAATCATCAAGATTTTTTTATTATCACCATATTTTTCAAATTTGCTTCCCTAAAAGTATCTCATACATATTAATATATATTAATTTCTACTTCATTGATTTCCTAATTTAAATCCTAAAAAAAATAAGGTTTTTATAATTTTTTTCTTCATCAATCCATTTAGTCATTTTCCTATAATTGTGAAAATAAAGATGTAAGCTTATTGTCTTGCTTCAAACTTAAAAATATGCTTAATTTTTTTTTGTTAGACTTCCATTTATTAGGATAAATAAAGAATTGAATGCCAATCACCCTCAAATCTAAAGAATCCATTTTTCAAGCATTATATAAGAAAATCTCATTACAAAATTGGTTTCCTTTGAATACCAAACACTTCATTCCCTGTTTTTAAGCTTCATTTGCCTGAATTATCACTACCGTACTATAATGATCCCAATGTGGTCTATCATTTCATACAACACATTTCTTTTTATTCTAACCAAAACTTTAGCAATTACTTCTTCCACCAAAAATATTTATCTAACAAAGTCAATGAGCAACCTGTAATGAAATTTTTTTTTTTTTTTCATTTTGTTTTGTTTCAATCAGACCCATTATAATTGTGCATTTCAATTGTGATAAGTTTTATATGATGTTTCCCACTTTAATCCGAGTCTACTTCCATCTGTCGTAAGCTAAATGTATTAAACGTGATCAAGAGTTTCATTCTTTAAATTATTATCTAAATTAAATGTATTTTTGTCTTTTAAATTTTGAATTAATTTAATAAGTTCTCTAAATTTAAATTAACCTCTTTAATTTATGTATTGTAAAAATGTTTAAATCTTTTTATTTACGTACCAATAAATTTTTGCTTAAACGGTTAATAAATTATAAATTGTAAATTATTTAAATGAAAAACTAAATTAATTTTGTATCTTTATTATTAAATATTTTAAAATATTCATTCTGATGATAATTAGGTAAAAAAATATTTAGACAGAAGGATTAAAACTTTTATGCAAATTAAAATATGTTAATTTTAATTATAGAAAACAAAATGAAAATTATCACAAATTGAGAGGAAAAAAATTAAGACTCTTCTTATGGATTAGAAACATAAATGGGTCACACGATATAGAAAAATAAGAGACGTCATCTAATATGATCTTTAACTCTTCAATTGATAGATGAAAGGAATTTTTATTTACATGTCACATTTTCATGAAAATAAACAATAAGCTTTTATATACGGTGTCTAGCACTAACCAATTCAGCTAAACCAGATAACTCTACTATAACTTGTATCGGATTATGTAACAACCAATATATTTTAATTAACAAATTGTTTCATCTAAAATAATATTCATTTCAACCATAATAAAGAACTTACCACATTATCCCATAGCTGTCTGAGCATGTGATTCTCATAACTCAAAAGCAATAACCTATCCATATATCTTCCACGATAGCTTTCATCCTCAACAACGTGTGACATTTTTCTCAACTTCATCGGCTTTACGAATATTTTCACCACTACCACAACCTCTACTTCTATCAGATGCAGTAGGCCTTATACAATCCGCTTGAGAACTCCTTACTCTTATTCTCACCCTATTTCCTATTCATATATACATCCTCCAGAAAAACAACAACTGAACCTCAATAAATTTAAATTTAATAAAGAAATAAATGAGAAACAACGACCATACAATTTTGGAAAGCGCATTTGGTAACCATATTTTGGAAAAGGAATTCCAAAATGACTATACCTTAATAACATTCGGAAATCTCCTTTTCCGAATATAGTTCTAAAATATGCTTTGTGAAATTGTATTACAAATCAATCATTCCATAATGTAAATTTCCCAACCTCTCATTCAACTTACGGAATTCCTTTTCCGTAAAATTTCCTGAATACAAAAGAAAAACATATCAGCACTGTCGACAGAGATGAACTTCGTGCCATCATTCCACCGCTCAACACCACCATTCTGTAAGCATCGTCCGATTCACCTGCAACAGTACCACAATTTTGCAGGTCACTCAACCTTTCATATTAAATCCCTAAACCAACACAATCCTACGTCTCATACATCTTCATAACACATAACAACCAAAAATGCGCAAACGAAAATAACACAAAAAAACCCAACCAGGACTGCTCCACGTTCACCAGGTGCTACGCTCAACTGCCGGTCTTTAAGGTCATAATGGCAGATCCCAAATAACACTTCTCATTTTATTCAAATTCAGAAGAGTAATTTTGTCTTTTGAAGACCGTAATGGGGGGTGTAGGTCACTATTAATAGGGGTGCACGAAGTTTTTGCCCTCTCGCTTGAGTGGTTATTTTTTATGGATTATGTATTAATGTTAATTAAATTTGTGTTAGACTAATTATCAATAAATTAGATTGGATCTGTGGCGCAATGGTAGCGCGTCTGACTCCAGATCAGAAGGTTGCGTGTTCGATTCACGTCAGGTTCACATTTTACAATTATTTTGCTTTTTTAAATGATGTTTACTCCTCAAAATTAATTTGTCACTATAGTTAGTGTGAATTAAATAAGATAAATATAATATTATTTCATGTAAATCAAATAATAATTAATCTATTTGAAAACAACTTAATTAAATTAAGAAAAAAATATAGTAATTTAATATTGTCTACTATATTATAAACCCAACAAAACGTTGGTAAAAAACATAATATATTTCAAAACAAAACTTATGAATTTATATTTAAGCATAATTGGATGATTAACACAACTTATGAATTTATATTTAAGTATAATTGGATGATTGAAACTATACTTGATATCTTCAATAACTTTTACAAAATCATTTATACTTTATTATGAGTTATTTTTGAATTATGATGGAATAATGAAGTAAATGGATAAGGACATAACTATTGTGTTTAATACTATTAAGTAATTTAAATAAATTACATATCATTAAATGATGTTCCAATGATTTAAATATAATGTATGAGATATGTTACTTCATTAATAATTTAGTCACGTAAATTAAAATATCATGGTGAGAAGTTAAAAAAAAAAAAGGTTTATCGTATACAAAATAAATTAAAAAACATCCTAAAATTTAAATATGAATATACTTTATACTAAAATGGATTAAAATGGATAACTGAAATATTAAAATGGACTAAATATTAGTATCTAATAAAGAATATTTAATACAATTATTTTAAAAAATGTCACAAAGTATTCCGTAATGAATGTTCATATATATATATATATATATATATATATATATATATATATATATATATATATATATATATAAGTGTGATATATCATTGTATAATAATAGATGTAACGAATATCTTATGAAATGATAACGATAATTTTAAATGAGTTGTTATAATAAGATTATATAAAATTAATTTATTCATACTATCATTCCATAAACTTAAATAAGTTACCATTTTTGTTTCTTGTTATATTATTAGATAATGTTATTTTATTATGTACATTAGTTAAGGAACGTAACTAAACAGAGAAGTATATCTACATACAACTTGTATTTGTTTTCCTTATAGAATAACTGTAAATAGTTAAATTATTAGATATGTTTTGAAATACCTATATATGAAATAATACAAGTTAAAAAAATTTAACATTTCCCTTTTTTATTGGTTTGGTGTGAATATGGTCACACGAAATCTTTTTGTTTTCCTCTTTTAAAAATAATTCAATTTTATTTTAAATAAAGCATTTTGCTATTTTAAATAAATGTTTTATTTTTCTTTTATACTCTTCTATATGAAAATAAATTTTCCTTCCAATTGTTAGATAAAATATTTGAGATTTACTTGTGTTTTTAATAATACAAGTACATAATTATATTTGTTATTAAACACGTTTGTGTTATTATGATTATAATGTATTTAAAAATTAAAGAGCATTTATTAAATCTTATCATTTTAGACACTCTTCAAAAAATTGTATAGGAGATTAGCAACTTGAATTACCATACATATAGATAAATATATTTTGACCCTTTGCGCTTGTTCTTAATATATTTTCAAGTGCATAGATTTAAATAAATTGCACGTTTATTTGAGAAACAGACTTGAAATCTACGAAGACTTGATAAAATTAAATTTCAAGACTATGATAACATTACTTTTTTCTTATTTTCTACCAATTTAAAAACAAATTATTCCTAAATATTATTGGGTTATCAATATCATAAAAGATAATGTATATATCAAAGTAAAATAATATATTATCATTTAGGTAATTATCAAGACTTTTTTAAAATACATTATTTGTAGTATATAAAACTAATTATTAATATTTATAATCTTGTTATTTAAGAGCATTCAATATATAGAATATGTTTCTTAATATTTTAATCTTGTAAGTTTTTGCGTTTTAAAATATCTATACTCCTACAAATTTTTGTATGAAATTTACTGTATGTGTATGTTGGATTATTTTAATTTTTCTTTCAAGTTAAATATTGGAAGGAACTCAAACGAGACAATTGCAGAATGAGAAAGTTTCCTAAGAACTAAAAAATACAACTTAGAACTTTCTTTTTCTTCAAAAATCCACTTCACAGCTATTCAATATTTATATATTATTCGTATTTTAAATACATATTTTGAATCAAAATTAAGATTAAGAGTATTAATTCGTATTTTTAGTCAACAAAAATATAATACATATTCGTAGATATTATTTAATATATTGATTAATTTAACCTTTCGTTTAAAAAATAAATTTATTTAATATGTTGTATATGTAATATTTTAAAACATTCAATTTTTTGTTATGTAAAATTTTCTATATAATAAATATATAATTTTGAAATTTATTAAATTTAAACTAGAATAATATTATTATAAACATAAATCAAATATACTATTATTATAATTAGTTAATACACACACATAACAAAATTTATAAAAATATTTAGCAAGTAATGAAAATAGAATTTATTTACTTAATGGAGATATTGTGAGGGAAAGCATCTAGGCACATAGTAGCAGGAAGATGTTTATTAAAAGTGGAAAGCAAGAAGTGAATTAATTATTCCCCTTTGTGGGGGCATTCTCACAATAAGAATGAGTGGGGCCCTTTCATCTAGTTAGCCGAATCTTGAACCAGTTGGAGACTTTAGAAAGCTTCTCTCATTTTCCCTGAAAGTGACAATGGCAGAGAGAGAAATCATGGACCACATTCAACTCCTCGTATCATTGGTCACAGAATCATCATGGCCCTTTTCTTTCAGTATCTGCCAAACAAAACTTAACACAGTAACAACTCATTCACCTTTCTTTTCTCTCCCTCTCATTAATTACTATTTCAGAAAAAAGAATAATGCATGAAAATCACGTAACACTTCCCACTCAACAAAGCTTCTTCCTGCGTCAACTCAAGAACAATTAGCTACCTTTTATTACCAAATACAGAATCAGATCAAATACTATGCTTTATTTTTATTTTTTTTTTGATAAAAAACTAAATATATCATGTTTCTTATATAATGTTCATCTTATCTATTTCTATTCAACACTGAGACTCAAACTCTTACAATTTTAATATTTTCTATTTCTTTATAAGCTTTCTTTACAAGTTACCTTATCATTCTTTATGCTTTGATTTAAGGTGGAAGATGACACTTCTTACAAAGTTCTTGGGCACTTATATAAGGTTCATGGTGATGGTTAAGTTAGCTGTCTATTCGAATTTGGAAAAGTCATTTTTGAGTTTGATGAATTCGATCAACTGACTTAGTTGTAGTTCTATTCTTCTATTTTAAGTTATGTATGATTTTGATGTTTTATATTTTGCTCAAATTAATTAAGACACAGTTTTAAAAATTAAATAAATTTAGTCTTGTTTTTCTCTTCTAGAAGCCATCCCACTTTATTTCATTTCCAACTTTCTATTATAAAATATAAAATTCAATGAAGTATTTTAGTTATTTTTAAATTACTTTTTTTTTTTTTGTTGAAATTTGATTCCGACACTCAATATCAATTTTTATATTAGATAACGAGAAAAACAAGCTTTTTTTCATTTTTGAAATATGTTTTAGTTAATATTTTAACGTAATAAATACTTTTAAAGACAGTTTTGTTTTTAATTATCTAAAATTAGCTTTAAGGCTAATGTTAACAGAAGTAAATAAGTAAAACGTTAATCATGAGATCAAGAATTCAAAGTTGGAATACTTTTGTATGTAGAGAAGTATTACTAAAACACATCTCACAGTGATTAAATTAAAACAACCAATCTACTACAATATTTAACAGTTTTTTAATACGTTTTTTTTTATATGTTTAACGTTTACCTGTTTTTATATGAACTGCTATTGTGCATGGTTAATTCAGTCCAAGGAATTGAATAATTAGTGGTTATCCCTTCTAAATCATTAATTAACATAATTTATATATCCACTTGCGCAATTGTTTTCATCCAAAAACCACTACTATTTTATAACAACCACTTGAAAATACAGATATAATAATTTATTTGGTCAAACTACATATATATACTGAGATGCTATATTTAATAATTTCTTATTAATAATTATCTCATTTATCATACGAATATGATTAGTATTAGAAAATATACAATATAGATTTAATATATTGGATAAATTTTTAAAAAACAGTAAAGCATATAAAAGAATCAAGAATTGAGAAGAGGAGAAATTTAATATAAAAATTGAAAATAATTTAGATTTGAGAGTCTGAAATATTGATGGATATAGATACAAAATAATTAAAAACTTAATAATTTATTTTACATGTTACATTCACCTTCTTTTTATACATATTACTTTCACATGCTTGAGAATAATGTTGACGGAGAAAACAGAGAATTGGGGGGAAAATAGAAATGAAGTGACTGACATTTTTAATAACTAGTTGGTAGACTGAGCAATGTACAAATTTGATTTACTCATTTGAATCTTATGATTAAGGTAAAGAGTTAGAAAGAATATTAATCTGAAACTTTTATTCATAACACTAATCATATAAATATATAAATAAAGGTATTAGGTAGCAACCACTAGAAAAAAAAATTATATTTTATTTTTGTGTATATTTATTTGTATATATTGGTTATTCAATTGTGATCCTAAGTTTCACATTGAATAGAAATGAGATTGTTGGACAACATATAAGAAAGAAGACCCACAAATCCAATGTCTTAAAATTTTGGATTGAAGGTGATGTCATTCTCTTATGTGAGTTTTGGTTCAGTTTTTATTGTTTGAGATCTTTCCAGTATTTTTTCTTAAGATTTTTTCAACAAGTGATATCAGAACAAATATATTACGGAAGCAAATATGATAATTAGAACAAATATATTATGGAAACAAATATGATAATTATTAGTGTAAGATGTAAATAACTAATAATTGTTTCTCTAAAATTGTTTAATATTAACTGTCGTTTGGTGTTTTGGTCTCTTTAGTAGACAATTAATATGTTTGGATGAAATTATTATATAATTATCTATAATTTTATATAATCTATGTATTTATGTTAACTCATCCTTCTGTTTTGTTAAATGATAATAAGTGTGGAAAAATTTCTAGGTAGTAGGAGAGAACATGAATATGTTTAAATTTTAGAATTTTAATTTTATCTTTAAACAAGAACTCGAATAGATACAAATTTTATCATTGTTGACTTTATTAATGGTTAATCTTAAAACAAGAATAGGATTACTTTTAATAAAATATATTTTTCTTATAACTTGAATTTTGTTTTCAAGAATCATGATTTTCTAAAATAAAAAATATATATTTTAGGTACTAAAATTAAAAAATAAATTGTTAAAAAAACTAAAAAAAACAATAATAATATATTTAAAAATACTAAAAACAAAAAATAATCTATTTACGAAAGAACGAAATAAAAGGTTATATATTTTAAAAAAAAACATATTAAGTATTACACTGAAATTGATTAATAATTATTGAATTTTTTTGGCATATTTGTGCTAGTTTTAATAATTTGTTTGAAAAAGTTTTAAATTTGTTAAATTTAAACTCCACTTCTTAAAAAAAATTTATTATTATTAAGATTTCATAATTATTAATTAAAAATAATTTTATTTTATTTAAAAAAATTGCTTGCAACTTGTTAATGTCAATTTTAGTTGTTAAAAATAGAAGTGTTAAAATAAACCGATGGATACGATGAAAAGCTCATAAAAGGTCAAGCTAGACATAAAAATTACAGCCTATATTGAACAATGATATATTTCTTTTATGAAATTAATATAGAAGGTTTAAAATATGTGCAATTTACATTTCTTTAATAGAAATTTTTTACAACTACAAATGCATACAACCTTAAACCTATTTCACCCACTTTGTCAAGAATAAAGAAGTTACTCATCATGAAAAGTACAACTAATATAAGTGACAAAAGTATAAGAAGGGTTTATGTTTTAAAAATATTTTTAAAGTTATTTCACAAAGTAAAAAGGTTATCATTTGTGATTTTATAAGAATAAAATGAAATCGAGATTTTGACTTTTGATAGTAAGTAGATTATCAAGCAATGCAATATCAGCTTGTCATCTTTAATTATAACAAAACAAGAAGTTTTGTTTTTAAGATTACAAAGATAACTGTCAAATAAAAGGATATACAAATAAAAATTCTTTGTAAAAGAAATATTTCATAAAGTGAATGTTTGAAAAAAAAAAGTAATTTTTTTTATTGTCTAACAATGTGTTTTTACGATCTAGAAGTTAAATAGGCGTGTCAAAGATATAGGAGGATCTTATTTTACATTATTTTTAGTTAAAATAATTTCTTTAAATACAAAGTGTTATTATAATCAAATAATTTGGTAATAAAAATCTTATGAATATCTTACGCTATTACTTCCTAAGCATCATCTTTAAAGGATCGAGCATTTCTTCACTTTACTTCTATGATATAAAAACAAAATATAGTTTAAATAGAGTAAAACTTATAGATTTTTGAGTTTTATTTATGTAGCTCAATAATCTCACTTCGGTTAGGAATTAAGGTGAAAGACAATTTAAATATTTAAATATAGTATCTCTTTAACCTTTTGAGATTTTTTTTAAGAACAAAATTGTTATGGATCTTTGAGTTCAAAAACAAACAATACCTCATATGTGATTATTGATCCTAATGATGTTATTTAAAGAGACTTGTGATCAAAACATTGATCTCATTTATAAGAATGAAAAAATAGTTTCAAAGACAAACTAGTATTTTCTTTATCTTTGATTAGAAGGAATGGAAAAATAGTTGATTTAAAATACACATTTCTCACTTAATTTTTCAAGAATTCTTTTAAAAAGAAAATCCTAATGAAACTCTCCAAAAACATACAATACCTCAAACATCGCGAATGACCTTACAAAATTTGAAACAAGTTCTAACATAAATTATTCTTAAAAAAATATTTAACAAGCTAGAGCAAAACTTAAATAGAATTATATGTTATATTAAAATTAGTCAATTATTTTATAATTACATGAATAAATAGATCAATGATAAAGTAAAATGTATAATGAATAACGAGCCATTTATATTTTTCACATGACAATTAATAGTTACAATTATTAAAACATAGAAAAAAGTTATAATTATTGTACGAGAAATGGACACTTATTTATTATCGGACTAAAATTTAAAATTAGCAATACATATTATAAAAAAAAGCATATTTCACATATGTTAATTATGGAATCGACCACAATAAAATTATAGTGTTTTGAGCTTTAACTCTAATTTCATTGTCCATCAATATATATATTGGTAAAGGTGAAATTGAACCGAGTTAGTTATTGTTTTGACCCAATCCAAATTTTTTGATAAAATCATTTAATTTGAGCTCAAATTTGACCCGATCAAAACCTAAAACAAATAAGACAAAATCTGATAAATTCAACATCTTAATACAACATACCAATTTTGTCACTATATATAGATAATGGTGATAAAAGAAATATAAAACTTAAAATGGAGCTATATTTTATAAATAGATATTTTAAAATTAACAATTTTACTATTAATATAATATCATATTATCTTAAATATTTTTTATTATGTAAAATATTTTAAAAAAATATTTTTAAGAAATATTAATGCAGAACGGAATTAAATTACCCAAAAACACAAATCAAACTCTTCCTGAAAAATTGCTCTAAATTTATTTTTAAATTCAATTTTATCAACTTTAAACGACCACACTAACGGATTATTAGGTTGGTGAATGGTGACGGCTTGCGTTTGGTTAGCATGCACTCAATCCAACAATAGAAATTTCGTCTTCCTAAGCTAATCGCTAACCAATTTCATTTGTTATGCTACTTTGATTTAACCTTTTCTTGTACCATTAATGTTTTAATTAACTTTCCCATTCAAGAGGAGTTCAATCTTGAAAAATAATACTTTAATGCACCAAACAAAAATGCTAAATAATCAACAAACATCAATTAAGCATGACAAACTCAGGGTGCTACTTGAGATCATAATTTTAACTTATTAAATATTAAATGTTTAGATAGTTTTTATATAAGTATTCACAAAAAAAGATAGATAAATTTCTTTATAAATTAAAATTAATCTATGTATAAACTCATTTGTTCGTTTATAAATAATCTAATTGTACTCTATGAACAATGTTTTTAAAATTTGTGCATTCACTGTAATGGATTGGGAAGGAAAAGTTCTAAAGAATAATTCACAGAAATTTAAAATATTTTATCACGAAATATATGGTATGTGGACATAAAATTTTAAAAAGATTTAAATTATAAAAAATTATGAAAGTTACTTTATTATTTAAAATGATAAAATTTTAAAATTTGCTTTTAAAAAATAAGAATTTAAAATTTTCATATTTTTTTATTCTCATCTATGTTTCTTTATACTAATTTGACTTTAATTGGAATATTGTTGATTTGGTTAGACATCATTTTTTACTAATATTAGCGGGATTTTTTTATATTAAACTTTCTTTTAATATTAAATAAAAAAAATTCAATTAACCTTGACTAAGATTATTTTGGCCAGTTAGAAAAAAATTAATGTAGCATTGATTGAAAAGTGTTGCCTAAGAAAACTAACGACCAACAACAGAGAAAAAAAAATGTTAATCAAAATAACTATGGTAAACTTAAACTAAAAGAGAAAAACCTATGCCAAGAATAGTTGAATTATTTTTGCAGAATATGGCCAGGAAATCATTTCAACAAACGTAAACTAAAAAACAACATTCACTACTATTTTTTAAATTATTAAATATTGTTTAGAATTAAAATAAAAATTATATTTAATAATAATTGAAATATTTTATTTAAATAATAAAATTAAGATTTAATAAATTTAAATTTTTTTATTTAAATAAAATATTTTAAAAAATAAAATAAATTAAAATGAAATCAATTTAAATTTAATGCCCTGAATGTTAGGATAAAAATTCAATCGTAACACATTGTTTAGTTTAGAGATATTAATATATTGATAATTATTGCCGTTTAAGAACTTTTCTCACACAAGAAAATAATAGATTTTATGTTTGGTAGTATTATCTTTTTTTTTTTTTTCTAAAATGGTATGTTTTACTTTTTAAATTTATGAATGTAATGTGTTCTTTTAAATATTTATCTGTGTACAATATAAGCTTATTTTTTCTAAAGTGCTTAGCTTTCCTTTTACATAGTAGTTAAAAAGTGTCACCAATGGTTTCTAATGGTAAAAGGTCGTTTAAATGTACTTCCATATTTTCTTGCATAAGTAAATTTTCTTTTAAAAACATACTATATTGACAAGAAAATATACCATTTGTAAAAAAGAAAACTGGGGGCAAAACTTACTATTACAAATTGAGGCTAATCTTCGATACATGGCAAAACAAAATGTCCATGTTCTAGATATAGGGAGCAGAGTCACAGCCTTCCACTGCATATCTAGGTGTCAACACACATGGTGTGTTAGTTTTTTTTTTTTTTTTTTTTTTTTTTTTTTTTTTTTTTTTTTTCCTTTTTGTTGTTTTTATTGGTAATTATAACGATATCAGGACTCATATATATAATTCCATGTCTTTGAAAGCGACAATTCGTGTTATTTTAATATTTAAAGTGCTCTGTATAAATTATTTTAAAAAGACTATGATGAATATATTTTTGTGAGCCAATATTAGTAAGACAACTAAAATATTGATAAGCAACTCTTTCATAAAAACTGTATTTAAGAATGGATGTATTTTCTGCCTGATAAAAACACTAATGGAATATGTTCGATTTAACTTTCATCTATCTTGTTACTATTTAACTCTATTAAAATAACGCTTTCTCTTAAATGGTATAGTCTTGTAAAAAAATTAAAAAGAGTATTGATAGTTTGATACCATAACAGTGATATGTCAATCACTTGACAACTTTACATGGTGGTGAATTGGTAACGAAAATAATTTTATATTGGAGATATTGATTGTTTGAAAAATCCATTTTTCATTCAGGTTTAGGGTACTTTAATGTATATTGAAGATTCGCTTAAGTTATTGTGTGTGTGTCTTGTGGAGCGTTGATGCTTTAGAGATTGTTTGAATGTGTGGTCTCGCTGGCTTGGAGCAATGGTGATTTGGAGACGAGGTTGACAACGTCGGTGGGTGGCAGTTTTCCGATAGAGCGTTACTATGTTTCCATTTGCAGTAATGGTGGCGTGATGTTCTTTTTAAGATGTGCAACTTCCTCATCTTCTTTTCGTCTAAACCGTTGTGGCTCGTTCTTTTCCCAAATCTCACATCGAAGATGAAAAACCCTAAACCTTTATTCTCCTTTAATGATTTTGACTTCTCAACTTCCTTTTCAGATGTTCTTCCTTTCATGGTTTCTTCCTCACTCACTCCCTCACCCTCAGTCACTCACTCAAACACCAACCTTTTCCTAAACTCACGCCAAGCTCAATCAATTTTTGCTTTAAATTTTATTTTATTTTGCACAAAACAAAAATACCAATTTACCCTCTACCACGTAATGAAGGCATGCCATGTCACAGTTGTCAGAGGGACGTAATTTTTCTGCAGTTGTTAAACCATCTTTTTCCTTTAAAAAGATATGGATAAGTCATGATAGAATGACATGACTTCAAAAAAGTTGTACATGCATGACATGACTTTGCATTTGTGAAAGTAAAGTCATGTTAATTTGGCGTGACTTCAATTTGAGAGGTGAAATCATTTTAGGTACACACAACTTTGATTAATGTTAATCAAGGTTTTTATTTTTTTATTTTAAATAAAGTCTTGCCACTGAGACACAATTTTAGTTAAAATCAAATTACACTTAAGTTATGCTAAGTTGACACAACTTTAATATAATCTTATTTGAACTGAAATCGTGTCATGTTGGTATGACTTAAGCTATTTTTAAGTTAAATCGAAGTTATTCATCCTTTACACGAATTTTGCATGTATTGTTTTTTTTTTTTTTTTTTTAAGAAAGTGTTTGACATTTTTTTATAACTTTTTTATATGGAAAATATTAATTATGAAATTAAGAATTAATATTTTGCGACTGGGAAATAAATAACAGTAGTATGCAACTTTTTAGGAATTATGACTAAAAATAATATATTAAAAACATAGGAATTAGTAAGTAAATATAGGAAAATTGAAAAAAAATTAAAGGTATAAATTTCACCACAAAATGAAGTAAAAGGAAAAATTAATAATGCAAATTGTAATTACATTATAATATGAATATTGTTACATTACATCAAGTAATTTATCTATTAGAGAAAGTGTTATAAGACGATTTTCTTGTTTGTCTTCTAGACCTTCATGGAGGGTGACGGTAGGAAAGAGGTGGAGGTGCAAAATGTAATTACATTATAATATGAATATTGTTACATTACATCAAGTAATTTATCTATTAGAGAAAGTGCCACAAAATGGTATTCTTGTTTGTTCTCTAAGCCTTTGTGGAGGGTAATAGTTGGAAAGAGTGGATGTGGATCATCATTGTTGTCTTTGTCATCATTGTCGTTACCCTCATTATCGGGTCCTTGTGAGGGCATTGTGGACCAATAATAATGCATGAGTAATGTCGGATTGTATGCAAATGGAGGGGTGAATGTCGAAGTTCCAAACATATTTGTTGGACTAAAAAAATTCCTTGTTAACTAGGAAAAATATTGTATGTGTAGGGAACTTGTTCGTTTGGAGAATGAAAAGACAATTGGTGATGTATGTGTGGACATCGATTGTTGTTGAAGACTAGATTCATTGGACTAACTAATATGAAATTGTTGACCATAAGAAGAAGACCCAACATGTTGATAAGGAAGTTGTGGTTGGAATTGGTCTGGCTCCTGTGGTGTGTCGTATTGTTGGAAATAATGTCAAATTTTAGATAAATAAAATTAAATCATGTAAAATACAACAAAGTGAACTTACATTGTTGTCGGATGTCAATTCTGGAGGCGATATGTACTGGATAGTATAGTTAATGTATCATTGCATGTATGTTGTTGTGTCACGCAAATGGCTATTACCACTGAACTGAATACCTTCAATGAGATGATTATATCAATCAGTCCATAATAATATCTACCTTTGATAGTAATTTCAATATCAAATTGCATGCATGTATGTATGTATGTATGTTGTCGTGTCACGCAAATTATATATATTCTCTCTAATATCTTCTTTATGCAGTTGATATAAGTTTAATAGGTCTGATGGAATACCTTATCAGAACCCTAATTGTCACATTATCCAATCAGTTTGATGAAATTAAAAGGTGGTAAAACAAATCAAAGAAACTACCACCCACTAATAGGAGAAACCTCAACAATTATTAAGGGAATGATTTCATCTCTACTATAAGGAGTCCATAAAAACTGCAAAAATTATCATTAGTATGAGACAATAAATGTTGTTAAGATTTTATGTAAGTCAGATTTGATTCAGAAATTGTTTGAGTTGTAACTGATCTAATGTATGCCTTGTTAAACTCATTGTACTTGTAGGTGATTGTTGTCTTTGTGATGGCTGGTGCACGAGACCACCTTGTATAAATAATATATGTATTATAAAGAACAAAAAAAGTTAATAATGATTCAAAGTTTAATTTGGAAAGTATTTGTGAAGATAAAAATTTACCTTTTTACGAGTGAAAAACCAAGTCTTACGGTAAAGTCTTCAATAATTAATGACTCAATTGATGAAAAATTTGGCGACTGAGATGAATCATATAATCATCTTCCAAGATAATTGCAAACTATACAAAAAAAATGTGTTCTAGGTATAATTGTTCAATATGTTACCTGTCTGTATGTTGTTAATGGTGTTCAACACAACTCCACTTACATCTTAGAACGTATCTTCTGGTTGTTCAAGTCATGCGTTGAAGGGTTCAACTATTGTAAGCCAATAGTTTAAGTCGATGAGACATTCTTGATACAAAAATATCATTGAACTTTGTTGACTGCAATAAGACAAGATGACAACTGGAACATTTTTTCGTTAGCTTTTGCCATTGTCAAATGTGAAACAAAGGATGCCATCATATGATTATTACAAACATATATCATGCTTAAACCGAATGTATGCATGACCACTGATAAAGGAATAACAATACTATCAATATTAAGAATCTCTAGAAGTTGGTTGGGAAGGGGATGGCATGATCTCAATTTATTGCATATGCTATATTGCATCCAATTTCAACAACAGGTTCAAAAATTCAGAGTTGAAGAGACAACTAATAAATATGTGTATCTACATTCCTTAACTTCCATTATGCAATATTACAAATTCACTACATGTTCCACTAGTTTCATTTATGACAATGTCACAGGTTATGAATTAAAACAATTGACTCTAAAAGCAAAGTTATCATCGATGAAATAAAAATTTCGACAAGCAATCTCTTGGATTGATCAAATACCATTGGAAAAGTGTATTGAAGGGAACACGGTGCTCACCCATTTGTACTCTTGTTAAGATAAAATTAGAAAGAATAAATTCTTGGTTTGTTGAACGAGTATCCAATATCGAGTGTGTGTTACGAGCATGACATTAATGTTTTAAAGATATAACTGCCTTTTACAAAAAATGAACAACAATCTATTATGTGTCATGTGAAAAGATATAATTGAAAAAATTTGGAGTTTGACAGTTTAGTAATAACCATTCCACAACTTTGCCACCACTCTATGTCATACTGATAGATTTAATTTACATGTTATTATTGACCTATTTTATGATAAAAATTAACTTTCTCCATACTTAAAATCTGCTTAATTCTTAATTTTATTTGAATTTTGTTAATAGTTGATTATAAGAGTCAATAAAGGGTTTGATTGCTCGTTTATGATATTTCGATTGAATTTGAGCAGAAAAACATTGATTTAGAATAAGGAGGATTGAAGCCTTGGAGGAGTGAGAGAAAAAAGTAAAATTGGATAGAAGAAGCCAAACTCGACTTAGCAAACCTAAGCCTGATGTAAGAGGACTCGAGAGCACGTCCAGAGAAATGGGCCTGACGCACATCACATGGGCTCGAAGCAAGTTGGGCCTTAAAGCTTGGAATGATAACAAAATTTAATGGTGTCCAATGCAGCTAATTTGAGCCAGGCACGAGCGTCAAATTTTGTAGTTTATTCAATAGTTGTTCACACTAGGGTTAGGCATATTAGGCTATTCAAGCTCAAAATTCACTCTTTGAAGGCAATCTTAGAATTTCTTGTGGATTCTTCTTTATATTCCACTATTCTATTATAATGTTTGGTATCCTCATGTTCATGAGGAGCTAAATTCTTTATTATCAAAAGTTTGGTTAAACCCTTCTTAACTCTCATGTAATGATTTTTGTTTTAATATTTATGTCTTTTCTTTCATTATATCAATAATTTAATTCTATACATAGTGCTTGTTGAGTTGGTTCATAACTTGATTATTGACTCTTGAGAGTGTTGAAAAAGCGTCTCTTGATTTTATATTTGAATTAAACTACGAATGAAAGCTTGTGTCCAGGAATAGAGTATGATTCAATCATTGTCTTAAGACCCTTGTGAGAATTCAATATTTATTTATATAATTGATTAAGGAATTGATGATTAATAGATAATCTTAAGCTCGTCTGCTAAGAATTTTGGGTGAGTAATTTTGTGGGTTGACATTGATTAATGATAAGAAGGAAAGTAAAAATTTTTAGAAAATGAGAGTGAATATTGGTAAGACTTAAACCTGAGAAGTTTCTCATATTATTATTAATCCTTTTTATGCATTCAATTGTTGATAAAAAATCAAATATTCTCTTAATTATTTTTAATTTCTGCACATATAATTAATTTATGGAATTGTTCTTAAATATGAATTGTAATTGTAGTTATTATTTTATATTACACAAATCATTTGGGAAAAACGATAATTTTATTACTTGTTACATTACGACTGGTACACTTGTCATCATAACAAAATAAGCTAACACATACACAATTAAATTAATTGAATGGTTGTGTGATTGTACAAAGTTTCAAATTTTTCAGTTGTCCTATCCTCATGTCATTATTGTTTGTTTGTTTATTCATCTACAACTAACAACATTTGTTGCCCCAATATACAGTCTCCACAATATTTACAAGCTTTACAAGGTCCAATTTCATTTACTTTGAAAAGAGGATTATTGGTCTAGTTACATGGGACCAAATTTGATATCTAACCCCGTAATGGACGACGCTAATCAAGAAGACAAAGTACTCAACAAATCCATAACCAAATAGATAAGCAAAAAGCTATTCATATTGTCAGAGCAAACAAAATATTTCCAAACATCTATATTAGTTTTCTAATAATTTTGTATAATATTAACAAAAAACTAATTCTTCTTTGAAAGGGAAAAAGAATCATGAAGATAGTAAAACCTTTATTAAAATTAACTTGTCCAATCATCTTTGAGGTAGCATTGTCTTGAATTTGGAAAAGTTTATGTGAGAAAATCAGTTGAGAATTTAAATCTTCAATTAATGATTGAATTGAAATCAAATTAAAGTAAACTCCAGTATATATAGAACATTAAAAATTATGAAGTATGTTGTGAAGTGAATGGTACTTGCATGATTAGCTATAACATATGAATTATATGGTAGTTTAACATGAATATGTTTAATCTTGTGAAAGATAACAAATGTGTTTTTATGTGAGTGACATGATTAGTTGTATTAGTATCTAGAATGCAATGAATTTTACTTGTTTGTAATTGTTGTGCAGAAGACTCACCATTATGATTGAGTATCTGGTTAACATTATGATTGGGGAATCTTGCAGAAGATTCAAGAGTTGTTGTGTTTGCTTAACATTAAAAGGATTGTTTTCTTGTTTCAAACCTTGGTGATTTTTTTCCACAGAGTTACTTCTTGTGTTGAGATTACATGGTTGTTATTTTTTTTATAATTTATTAGCAAAATATTTTGTCTTTTGCTTGTACCATGGTGGATATCCATGTTTAGAGTAGCACTCATCTACAACATTCACCATCGATTTAATTTCACTTAAAACATTACCTATAAGTTTTCTTTCTTGTTGGATAACCAGGCAAAAAAACACAATTGAATACTAGGAAATGACTTCATAACAATAATTTGTGTTTTGGTAGTATTGTAAATCTCACAAAGATTCTTCAAGAAATATATCACGCATTATTTGTCCTTATATTTAGCACAACTATATGTTACATTGCAAACATAGTCTGGTATTTACCTTAGTGACTCAAGTTCATCTTAAAGCATCTTGAGATCAATGTAAAACTGAGTAACATTCATTTCTCCTTGTTTAATAGAATGAACTTCTTGAAAGAATTCTGAAATGATCACATTTGAAATATCTTTCTTTCAAATCTTTTCAAAGATTTCTGGTAATGTCAATGTCTTGAGTAACAAGGTATTTGTGATCCAAAAAAAAACCATGGCATTACATCTCTCAGCCTTCAAACATAGGATTGTGGCTTTCAGGAATTTGGATGCTTCTATTAATGAATTTTAGTTTGTTCTTTGAAAGAATGACACATCTCATACTTCTACTCGAAAAATGATAATTGGTTCCATTAAGTTGAAGAGAAATAAAAATCATTCTCAGATTCAAGATATAAATAATAGAACTAGAAGAATTTAAAAGATGATTCCGGATGATTGTGTTTCTGTAATTAAGGATTCCATGATGGAAGAGAAAAGAACATCAAGAGAGAAAAGGCAAGATATATAACAGAAGCAAGCATGATTTAACTTGTTCTAATACCATGTTGAATAATAATTGTTGATCATGATATTTGGATTCATAGTAGAAGAAAAAGAAAAAGTTCTAATATTTTCATGAAAAAAAATGTGTCTAAGAGGCTAAGTAAGAAAAGGTAAAACTCTTCCAAAAATAAATTGAAAAACTTAAAAAAAAATTAACATACAAAATTCATATATAGGTAGAAATAGAAAAAAAAAATATGGTATTGAATGGAGACTTTATAGTTAATAATGATTTATTAAAGAGTTAACATGTGCCCCACTTTACAAAATATGATGAATTGTCTAATTATATTAATGTAGTGGTTCATTGTATTGTTTAACTTAAAAGAAATAAAAAAAATACTGTTTATAATTGAAATAAATTATGTGCCATTTCTTATTAAGTCACTGTTGCTTACATAAACAATAATAACGTAGATATGTACGTTTGGAGGAATAAATGATTGTTAAAGTTGGAATAAATGATTGTTAAAGTTTTATTAATGTATCATTGGAGAGAAAAATCACTTAAATTGTTATAGGCAAACATGACACACTTTACCAACCAGATTTCAAATAGACAACTTTTCTTAGGAAGTAATAGGGTGGATGTTCTAATTTGTGGTAGCTTAAACAATAAGTTAAGTGGTTAATCTCTTAATAACATCAAATAATTGAATTTAAGAAAGTGATATGAAGTATTAATACCTTATATGAGATCAATCTCACATTCCCATCAAGCATTCAAAATTAAATTAGATTGACTAACAAGAGGGAAAATTGGTTCATTGACAAGAGGGAAAATTGGTTGATTACCCTATTTAAATTCATACATATAAGAATAAATTATGCATACACCTCTTGAGATTTTAGTTTAAAATGTTTAAGAATACCCTTCTGTTGTTAATCTCTCCAACACATCCTTAATGTTTAAGAGTTATTATACGTTGGCGAAGTGCATATATGTATATATTAATTGAGTGGAGGAGTATTAAGTAACACTTTGTTGCAAAAGGTAAGGGATCTAGTGGTCACCACCATCAGCACCTGTTGATGATGGATATACAAATATTATATCATATTTTAAAGCATAATTAAATTAATATATAAGTATGTATAGGTATATATAAGTATCAAAAATTGAATTTTCAAAAATATCTATGAACTTATGATAAAAATATGTTCGCATAAAATATGTAATTTTTTCAAAGATTCAAAACTACAAAAACTAATTTCATAAGAACCTTTTAAATTTATGATAAAAATTGACGTATTTATTAACCATAAAAAATCTTATTAACTATATTTCAAAATTCAATTAAACTCTAGTAAATTATGCTACTAGTTAGATTATCTTTTGTAAAATTAGTCAACAACCGTTTAAGATTTATTTTAAAATAATCGAAGATAGAAGGAAGAAATATATTCTATTGTAATAAAAGTCATAACTCTAAAAAAGTTATGGCAAATTATTGATAACTAATTTCTTTTTTTAAAATTTATAAGGAGGGCGGGTTTGATATGTCTACTTGAGACAAAAACATGTTCAAACTTTATAAAGATAAAAATAAATGATGAAAAAACTGGTGATAAGAAGACTAAATGTTCTTTTTCTCAAAATTTAAATTATTAATTACCCATATACTACTGTAAATTTGACTTCACTAACAAATATTGTGAGCAATTGTGTCCTAGTTATTATGTTCTTTCATTTTTCTTTTTCATTCTTAATGAAAGTTGTCTTAATTTAGTTTTTCTCTTACATTCTGTCTTTTTTGTCCATCTGAAATTATTTTTCATATTTTATAGAAACATATTTTTCAATTAGAAAATGATCAAGATACACATTTTTAACCAATCAAAATTTGATTAAAAATATTTTTTTTCTCTAAAACCTCTTTATTCTTAATTTTTTTTCTACCTATAGTGGTTTTGTCACTAATTGGTTCATATTCTCATGAGTGTTTTAGTTTATTAAGTGGTATTACTTTATGTTGTTATGAGTTTGATATTATTTTATTTTTTTAGATTTAATTTTAAGTTCTTCATAAATTTTCAATTTTATTGAGCATCTAATTTTTTTTTACAATATCAAATAGGACAATAAGAAAAATAAAGTTTCAAAACTTTAATTAATCTTTAAAAAAAAGTATTTGTGCATGTGTCTTCACATAATTGATTTTAATTATTGTTTTATTACTTAATTTATAAAATTAAATTATGTCTTTTTTTATAAAGATAATTAGAGTTTTATAATTTTATTTTTATATAAAGTGCACAATGTTCTATTTAAGACATGTTTATCTGAATTGATAATAAAGACTCAATTAAAAAAATATAAATATTTTGAATATTCAATAAAATAAAATATTTAATAAAAACTTAAATGGAAATACTTAAACTTATAAGAAACTTAAAACTATTTAAGTTTTTTTTTTTATTTACTGAAAAAAAATTGTGAGGTAGGAAAAATTATTTTGAATTATAAATGAATTTTGATTTTAAGTGTGGAATGATTGGTAAATGTTGATAATAGTTGACTTGTTGAGTTAGTGTTGTTGAATTGAGTTTGATTAAGATATTATAAGAAATATTTTTGACAAAATTTTTGTAAAAATGATATTGAAATTTATGTAAGTGAAAGAAAATTTAGATATGAATAGGATTTATGATTTGTAATTTGATTAAGTATTTTATCGCATTAAAATGTATTTTTGTGTTGCATTAACTTTGTTTTTAGTATTTGAACGCCATAACTTTAGGTTAAATTGCAGCTAAATATCATACAAAGAATCTGAACTCTTAGAACTTAACTGTACCACATGATTTATTTTATTTCATACATATTAAATTGTTTGATATTAATATTATGATATTTTGAATTTTATACATATTATCATATTTTCTATAATTAAATTTTAAGATGTTATGTTATATTATGTTTATGTATTATTTTGCATTATTTAAACTTACATTTTTAGATTAATAGTAATTTAAACTGATGTAGATAAATTGATATTGATATAAATGAATCAGATGAATTTATTAATACGGATCAAATTGTTTGAGATCATTACTTGTAATGAATGATGATATATATTAATATTATATATATATATATATATATATATATTATTAATAATTAAACTTTATTATGTTTTTTTATATGAATTTCTGTTGTTATTGTACATTTTACATGCACATTAAACATTACATGTCTACAAAATAGTTTTGGATAAGTACATGTGTTGTATCAATAAACATCCAAATACATATATGTTAATATCTTGAAATACTCTATATAAACTCTTTATTGGCATTTACATAGATTTACAAATTTCAATACCTTTAATTCTCAAATCTATTTTATTTACCAATGTTAATAAAAACATTTAGTGACAAAATAATTTTTGTTGTGATTTTAAAATAATAGTATTATTAAAAAATAAAGGACACTCCTAATATTTTGTCTAGAAAAAACATAAAAAAATTGTATTATCTCTTTAAAAGAAATGATCTGAAATATGAAATATGTCATTACATGAATTGTTATTAATTAATTTTCTATACAACTTGTTTAACCATTTTGAGAAAGTTTCAATTCCTAAACATTTGTATTTTTTTTTTTCATTTGAAATTATACTTAAAAGATTTAAGCTGTTTTTATTTTAACTAATAATATATTAATAATCATGTAATAATAATAAATTACAGTAAAATAAAGTTATATATAAAATAAATTAATATTTTTAATATAAAGAATTAACATTTAATAAGCACAAAATGATGTTTCCATGTTTTCAATCAAAACAAGATAATTCCTTTCAAATCAAGAAGTTAAGTTACACATTCTTTTATGAAGTTACAAAAAATTAAATGTTTGATGTTGTTTTTTATTTAAAATAACTTATTTTATAAATTAAAACATTAACTTTAACAGTTTTTTCTTTTTATTTTCTTCCTTATATTAAAACAGAATTTTTATTATATCCACATGACATCAACCATTTTAAAATTATTTTAGTAATTAATTACACTAATCAATTATTAAATTAGTTTAATTTTGATAATAAACAAATACTATAAGGGTGTTCCTTAAGGGTGGTTGTGACACGTGAGAATAATTAATGTTAGTTTGGATTCTTACATAAAACTGCCATTGATATCTGAACTATATCATAAGTTGTCAGATGTATCTGAGTTTCTGTGGGTGTGTTTGCATGCCTTTTGCTTGTTAAATAAACCAGGTACTCAAACTGCTCCTCCTTCTGTTGTACAAAAACAAATACCACCTCTGACACAGGGATCACATGTTCTCTATCTTTACATTTTCCATCTTCATAATTCATAGAACTAAAAATTAGATTCAGTTTCAAATGATATTCTTTAAGCAAAAAATATGAATAAAAAATGAAATAAATTCCAATGCATATAATTATAGCAATATATTGTCAAATTACAATTTTTTATAAAAAATAATGTATTAAAATAAAAAAGTAGCTGGAACCTTGGTCGGACTGGTAAATCGGTCCCCATTGAAAGCGAATTATTTTCACATGCATTCATTCATTACTTACCAACCTTTTTTTTTCTCATAAAAGTAGAATTACAATTCTGATTCATTTTATTAAAACGTAATTTCTTTTTATATTTTTTAAAGGTAATTGACAATACTTTGATTTTAGAGATATTTTCTATTTTATACTCTAATGTAGTGTTGACTGTGAAATGGTTACTTACATTTAGCATTCTAAAAGTTCGAATAAAAAGTTATTTTCTATGGTATAAAAAAATAATGTAAGGCAAAAATTTATAATTAAAAATAAAATAATTTTTATTCAAATAAAACATATATTAATTTTACATTAATTAGGAGATAGATAACATATTTTTTCTGTAGAAAATAGGTTATTTAAATGTGGAATAATGTGTAAATTTGTATAAAATTGTCATATTATTTAATTTAAGATTTTTTTAAATAAATTCATTATTTTAATAAGAGTATGTTCAGGTTTCTTTCATAAATTTTTTAGAAGTAAGAAAATCAATAAATTTGATTTTTTTATAATTTAAAATTATTTTATACCTAAATTAAAATTATTTATACACAAATTCAAAATAAAATAAAATAAATTAGAGAGAAATTTTTAGACATTAATTTATATATTAACTAATTTTAACTTACAGAAAAGCTAATTTTAATTCTTTTTCTATTAAAAGGAAAAGCACAATTTAGTACAAACATATCAAATAATTTATATAGAATAACAGTTTTAAGTTTTTTTTTTCATATTTTATTTTAAAAAGTTAAATATAGTAAAGATTTAATTTTCAGTTTTCATTAACATAGCCTTTTAGTGTTATAATATTTTTTCTTAAAATAGCTTAACTCAACAGGAAAATAAATAAAATCTAGTTAAAAAATGTTTTTATTAAAGATGATATCTAGATAGTACTGAAATCATTCAACTTTAAATTCTGTATAAATTCTATTCCAACTAAAATTGATGTTTGAACAGATAACATTTATTAACTTTTGTACAACTATGAGAGGAGAGTTAATAGAAAAACCATTTTGAAGCAGTTCTAATTTTAATTTTCCCATTATATAATTTAATTCAGACAAAATACCTTCAATAAATCCTCAACATGCAAAAAGAAAAGAAAAAAAAAAACTCATCCCAGTTTTATATTTTCTATTAGTGGATAATCTCAAATTCAAATCTTAAACATACAGTTAAATTAAGCATAATAAATAAAATGTTGTCAAATCTTAAAAGTATAATTACATCAACACATAATAAATAAAATTTTGTCAATTTCAATGTACAAATCTTAAAAATATAACTACATTAAATCACAATAAATAAAAAATTATCAAATTTAAAGATTTTATGCTCAAACTTGAAATGGTGCTAGATAAAAAAGAATGGAGAAAAGTTAAAAAAAAAAGAGAAGTAAAAATAGATTAATTTTTGTAAAAATGGGATTTTTCTGAAAAATAATCAATATTTTTTCAAACTATTTTACAAATAAAAATATAGATATTTAATTTAAAACAAAACATAATTAATTATATTACATAATATATTTATAATTATTTTTTAAACTACATAATTATATTAAAAACTGAATTGATTATGTGTCCCATCTCTCTTTACGCTATTCTTTTACTTTTAATAATAGTAATAAATCAAATAATAATATATCAATAATACTATAAAATTCTTTTTAAGTTAAATATTTGTAAAAACCTATTTAAATCATATCGCACTGAAAAAATATTAGTTTGACATTACAAGTAAATTTTGTGGATGCATATTATAAAACAAAAACACATATTATTCATAAAAGATAGATTATCTATCCCACCACAGGTAACGATATCAAGGCAAGAGTGATTCTGGCAGGTCATAAATGTCATTGTAATAACTTCTCTTTCCCTTCCACTTCCCCATAAACTGAACATTCAAATATGATCCAATTAACACTTCTTCTTATCACTACAATCTACATGGTGCCAGTAAATTACAATTTAGCATAACAACTAGGGTTGTGATTTCTTGCATGATGGAGATGGCTCACTGTTAAAGCATCCACATGTCTATGAAGATGGTTACACTACAATAAGGGAACCATCTATTTCTTTATTTTCTATAAAGAGGTACAGTACTCAAGAACAACAAGAGACTGAGCCAAAGGATCCTTCCACCAATCAACAAGGGAATGCCCCAAAGACAAAACAAAAACCACACACAACACAAAGTAGAGAGAGAAAAAGAAAAAAAAAACTTCAAAATCCCATTTTGGTAAATATTAAGACCCCAGAGGGCATTTGCATTAAGCAGCAAAACAACAACCCTTTCAAAAAACACCCAATCTTTTCTTCCCTAGTTTTCTGGGCCCCACTTGTTTCCTATAATAAACACTGCTTAGAATGACAGTTTTCAGTAGATAAACATCATTACGTTGATTAATAAGTCATTATAGAGTCCTAACAACTATCCTAGAAAATATTGAATATTAGTCAAGTTTGTTGTGCCAGTTGCTGTTGGAGTTATGCAGACATGTTCAAGCATTTAACATTTTAAATTTAGATCTTATTAATGGTAATATTTAATATTTTTTTACTCCAACTAAGAAACTAATAATTATAACAATGCATCATCAAATATTAAATTATAGTAGTGTATGTGTTATTAATTATTTTTATAAATCATTATTGCTGGATAAAAGTTGTGTAATGGCATTTTCGGTTATGTTTAATAATGTTTGATTTGATGCATCTGTACCAAAAAGCAAGGAGGGTGGAGAGAATCTAGAAATGGGGCATTTGTTTTGATATCCTCAAAAAGACCGAAATAAATAAATTAATATATATTTATTTTTTATAAAAATGGAAAAGAGAGAGAAGTGAAGAAAAAGCAGAGAATAAAAAGAGACCGGATGTTGACAAATTTCATGTCACTGTTCTTAGAAGGTCGTTTGTTTGTGTGAAGATTTCTTATCTGGGATCTCTCTCCTTGCCCATTCTTCTTTTTATTTTTATTTTTCTTCCTCTTTCTCTCTCTAAAAAAGGAAAATTGGAGCTCTATTGTTCTTGCCTTTATGCGATAGATAAAGAGGAACAGGAGTGGCCCAGTAGATCGAAATCGACGATCTAAACTTCTTCAATGTTGTTGCAGCAACACCCACTTTGCTGTTTCTCCTACAATTGTTGGTTTTAGCTGCTTGTTCGGTTGCTTCCTGTTGCAGTGAGAGTCAAACACTGATTTTTTCTTCTTCTCTGATGTTGAAGGATGGAATCCATGGTGGATTCTTAGGAGCATGTGATGAGAGGATGTGGGTCTAAGGTAATTTTGCTATACTTCCTCAGTTGTGCATATTTGTTTTTTTTTCTCTGTAAATTCATGGTTTGTTTGCTGAATTTGGTTTATTATTTCAAAATTAGCGGTCTGAGTAGCATGAAAATGAAATTATAGGTTCCTATTGTTTCCGGGGGACAGTTTAATTGGGAGGGTTTTCTTCTTTCTTTTTTCTTTTATCTGTTTACTTTGTATGTGGAGCTGGAATATTTTGATGTTTGATTTTGGTTTAATAAATTCTTGTGTTCGTTGGTACGAAATTATTGCATAAGATCTGCTTAATTCAAATTAGTCATCTGTCTAGGTTCTCTCCCTCTTATAGGTTTCAGTGTTAGTCTCTCTGTCTGTAAATTAATGACAGAAAATCTCCAATTTACTTGAAAGACAACCTACATATTTCATTATGGGTAGAATTAGGATATTTTGTTACTTTTGTTGTCCTTCCTTCTATTGACTCAAAATTGAAGTGAAGGATATAAGTTTCCTTGTATCAAGGATGAATTTGTGATGGTTAGTTTAAAGCTACCTTCTCCATGGCTTTTTTTTTTTTTTTTTCTATCA
>Ga0209489_103381_pt1 | contig 31205 bp, 26 predicted proteins | sample SiratrowhiteBW_FD_187527 | JGI IMG/M metagenome (GOLD analysis project Ga0209489, IMG submission 187527) | Root nodule microbial communities of legume samples collected from California, USA - Siratro white BW (SPAdes) (version 2) | ecosystem: Host-associated > Plants > Roots > Nodule | place...
GATACCCCATAATTGCTTTCATTTGGATACTCCATCGGTCCCAATTCTTTCCATCAAGAATAGGAAAATTAGCAATGAAGTTTGCACCAGTTTGCCCCATTGACAATCAAAGAGAAAGCACCTTTGGATCGAAGAAGAAAACCTGAGCTCTGGATACCAGATGTTAGAGCAAACACACAAAAGATGGAACTCACAGAGAGAGATATGAGAAAATGAGAAGAGAGAGAATCTGTTCTGTTATTGATTTCTCTTACATTTAAACAATACAAAGAATTGTCTATTTATAGGCACTATTAACTTGGATTATTTCTAACATAGTGTATCTTGCATGTTGTTTTGGAAGATGATCCTTGATTGGACAGAATTCATCGCAGGATGAAATGAAGTTATAATTGCTTCACATGACATTGGGACGACACTGAGTAACTACTGGGTCAAGACACTGAGTAACTAATTGGGTCAAGAATTTGTCTAAATGTTTTTATCAAGATCCAAATTAGTGTCTTAACAAGGTGGGCACTTGATAGAATTATTGTATATTTATATAAGATACTTCGACAGGATGTTATTAAGGAAGTAAGCGAGAGAGTATTAGTGACTATGAAACGTAAGTGACAAGTGAACGATATTTTCAATGACAAAGTACTGTAAATAAGTTTTAGGTTGCGCTATTATGATATTAAACCCAAGTCCAAGATAATTGAGCAGTGTGGAAGTTGAGATTCGGAAACGATTGAATATAATGGTCAGTAAATCTCGGATATCTTAACTTATCCAAATATATCGTGTCGGGACAATACGGATATAATTATAAAAATTTAAATACAATTATAAAAATATAAAATATATTGATAAATAAAATATGTAAACATATCTAATAAATATATTTTGTATATCTTATATAATTTGTATTTATTAACATCTCCAATAATAGTCAAGTTCAATAATAATCAATAATTTTATCACATATATTCCTGTGTTTAATATGAAAGAAAAAATTACATGATTGAACACTGTTTTATAAGTTTTTTTTATAAAAAAGTAAAATTAAAATATATATTTAATAATAATTTTATTTTGATGTTTTATTATTATGTAAACTAGTATGTTGATTCGTTGTTAGGCAGCCTGAGCTATGAATTAGATAAGATGAATCTATTTTATATTTTCACAAGGGACTACGGACTAACTTATACTATCTGTCCCACATTATCATTTCTAATGTTATAAGAAATTATATAAATAATTAAAATTTAGATATAAAAATTAAATATATTTCAACCTTTCAATATTTTAGTTTTGATAAGTCAATAATTTTTTAGTTAAGGAAATAATAAATTATTATTTTAATTAAGTACTTGAAAGAAATATTTATTTATATTTTTATTTAGTTTAATTCATTGAAATCGTACGGGGCACGGGTTATATAAAATTGGAACTATTATTAGAGTAATCCCGATACAGTCCAGAAAAGAACTTGCAATTACTTCAAGAACAATCAAAGTGTAATACCATAGATAAAAACTAAAACATATAAACCCCCTTCAATCAAAATAGCAAAAAAATTCCAAACGGATACTCGTGTGCTCTTCACTAGTTTAAGCCTTGCTTTCAAGAAGCTTATCAATCATTTCAGCTGCATCTTGAACGGTGCTGATGCTCTGGGCGCTGTCTTCTTCCACAGTGATACCGAATTCTTCCTCGAGTCCCATCACAATCTCAACCTGCACAAATTGAAAAGCAATTCTTAAATGATAAAGTAAAAGATCATCAAACTTAAGTCACGGATATTTGTGTTTTGGATGTGTCACACAAGAGCAATTCTTAAATGATAAAGTAAAAGATCATCAAACTTAAGTCACGGATATTTGTGTTTTGGATGTGTCACACAAGAACATAGTTTAGCATGGCATTTAGATCATGCGGTAGGGTCGGTTGCGATAAGGGAATAGAGGTAAGAGATTTGGTTCCCATCTTCAACATAAAATAAACCAACAAATTTAAGAAGAAAATGGAATTGTCAAACATGATATAGATTATAGAATAAAGGCATAAGGCTACCAAGGATAAACAAAACTAAATTGCTTAAACAAACTCAGGCCTTCAAAGTTCAAAGAAGCACACATAACAACTATATAGACAACTTCAGCCATTTTATCGTTAACATTGAACCAAGTATTGTGCACGTATAAGGAAAATGAGTAGCCACTAGCCACCATCTATAAAAGAATGATATTAATACACATCGTGAAATGTCAAAAACGTGCAGTGATAAAATATAAAGGCCGGCTCGTATGTAATTACAGAGAAAGAGAACAAAAAATAAAATAAGAGCACTAACATGAGAAAATAAGGTGTCAAATAAACATGCTTATAGTTCAAATAACAAACCGATGATAGATACAATCAATTGTAGAGAAAACTTACAAATTTATATATTTATTAATCAACAGTTTGATTTCAGATCGTGATTTATAAAGATCACTATGAAAGTACCGTATCAAGAGAATCAGCTCCAAGTGCAGCAAATTTAGACTCTCCTGTAACAGCTGAATCCTCTGACAGTGCCAATTGCTTCTTGACTATGTCACACACCTTCTTCACTGTCTCTGGTTTTGCCTGCATGACAAAAAACTTTGATGGTTATATAATCTTCCATATTAGAAAAGTTCATGTGACATAAGCCACAAGCATTTTATGGACATCTGTAATTTTAAGCACGCAAATAAAAATTACTAGCATAAGCAACATGGATAATTCAATATTGAAGATACTGTGAATATTAACGACTTAACACCAGCATCTGCCCCAAAAGAATAGTTTAGTACAAGTTCAAATTTCAATAGCAAAGGAAGCTAAGGATCAAATCTGAATTCTTCATAATCCAAAACTTGTTTAAGCATTTAGAATATTAAACAAAAAGATTGAGAAAACAGAGTAAATTAAGTTAAATGATTCATTTCTGAGGCAATGGCGGTAAAATAGGGGTCTTTGGCTGCAAATCTTACAACGCATCTAAATTGAAACCGACGTCCTCTGGGCTGCAATGTAATGGATGGGAAATTTCTGCCCTTAATTGAAAGGGAAACTGAACTTGGGGTGGAGGTCCTAGTGCCAGAGACCTGTTTTTATCCAACAAGAACCAAATGAGTTCATGCAATGTAATATAATTAGAAGAGACCGTAAAATATTACACAAAACCAGTTTAGTTTTTAGCATAAAGCAAAAAATAATGAAGTCAACTATAAATTCAGTATGTGGCTACCATGTATAACTAAAACTCATAAGCAATGAAATACTTTATTCCAAAGAGCAGATTGGGTTGTTGAAAGAGATTTTGGCTAGAAAATAATAAGAATGTTCAAAAAGAGGTTTTAAAACCAATAAGCATATTAAAAAAAAAAATAAAAGCACTACGAAGCTAGCATAGCATTGCTATAAAATATATAAGTTTGTCCCTCTTAATCAGGATCTGGTATTTGGATCTTGTGAATGGAAAAGATATGGTTGAGAAAGGAAACCCAAATAAAGGTAGTAAAACTGGTGGATAATTGTTCTAGTAACATGCTTACAAAAAAATATATACCCCCTTTTAAAATGAGTTGTTTCTGTAAAATCTGAGTACAATCGAGAGTTTCCATTTGCAAAAAATAAATGATTTTGGTTGAAATTGGCTTTGAAATGAAATGATCTTTTTATGCTTTTATTCAAAGTAAAACTTTACTAAAAAAAAGAAAATGGTTGAAATTGGTTTTGAAGTGAAATGATCTCTGGATGTTTTTATTCTATGTACAACTTTAGCAGTAAAACTCAATCTAATTTTTTTCATCCAACAGAAGTTACCAAAAGAATCAATTCATAAAGCGATCAAAACAAACATCTAAACATTTTTACCTGATATCACTTTACATTATATTTCAACGTGATTTTATACTTAAAAACAGGCATAAAAGAAACAAATCTTATGTTGAAATAAAGTATAGCAAAAATCGAAGACCAAGATTACACTTGCATAACAAAAGATGAAAAAAAGGTAGAGTATTCAAGGAAAACAAGAGTCGGACCACCCTTCGATTGGAAGTTGGATCGACATGTAAAATCGTCTATGAACTCTGAAGGTGATGAAAAGATTATTTATCACAATTACATATCACCAAAAAAAGGAAGGGATGCAAAAGCAATTGCTATAACATGAGAAGGAAGAGTTACAAACAGAAGTAAAACAAACAGATGGAACAGAACATAAATCAATTAATCAAACAGATTGAGTACAAGTGAAATAGAAAGGAGAAGAAAAGAGATTTGAATATGGATAGACATATATACCAGAGCTTGATTGGGAAGAACTGCAAGGGACATGGAAGATTGCATGATGGAAGCCATTTGAGAGATCTGGATCGAAGGACGTAGATTACGAAGTGCGAGCGTTGTTCTTTGTGTCCAAAATGATGAATGAAGGGACAATGTGATGTGTGTATTTATAGGAAAAGCATGTGAGGCAGTGTTAAGTGTGGTGGGTTCAAACCTCGCTTCGTTACTTTCGAGGAAAGGCACGTGGGAGTTGGAAGAAGCTGTTTCTTTCTTTGATTCTTATTCTATGCTTGGATTTCCTTTTTCTTTGTTTTGTTCACCTAGCTATGTTCATATCTATCATTTTTTTCTTTCATTTATTTAACCCTTAGTTTATGATCGAATCACCTGTTAAGTGTGTGTTAAGGAAGGTATTAGTGATTGACTCAGTAATACAGGAACATGTTCCTCCTTATCATCACATTGTTAATGTTTATAAAAAATTATTAATTTTTTATTAGTTTCATCTCATATTTAATAAATAAGTATTTTGGACAGTTATTTTCTTTATCTTACAAATTGTTTTCTACCTAATAAATTTTTAATATGGAAAAAATGCTTTTATTATTTTTATTTTTAAATTTACTTATTAAATAATTTTTTATAATATATATATATATATATATATATATATATATATATATATCTTCACTTATATGTTAATAGTTATTTTATTTTTTATTAGTTTGTTAAAATAAGATATTTTATTATTAAGATATTTAAAATTTATACTATTAATTTGTAAACATTCAGTTAAATTTAGTTTTATGATAACAACTTCGATATTAAAAAAATATAGATATTTTTTAATATTTATAAAATTATTTTTTATTATTTAACAAGAAAGTTATTTATCAATAATTTGTTATAATTTATTAATATTATTTGTAATATTTTACTCAAAATTGTACAAGATATTAAGAAAAAATATATATCATTAAGATATACAAATAACAGAAAAGAAGAGAAACGTTAATAGTTTTTTCTCTACACGGGTTCAATTTAGCGTGGGAGAGAAAAAAAAAATAAAGCAATTGCCTCTAATTGTGTCATTTACATATTAATATGCTTCAAAACATTGATAGAAATAATATATCTTTTTAGTTAAAAATACGTTAATGGCTGTTATTGTTATATACAAAAAGGACGGACCTAGCATATGCTTTCATTTACGTTCCCTTTTACATTTTAAATTTTTAGAAAAAAATATTTAAATTTTTAAATACCTTTTACATTTTATTTTTTTAAATATTGTCATTTAGCATAATACTTATACTCTTATTTTTACCATTTTCTATTTCACAAGTTTAATGTTAGAAAAGTATAGTAAATTATTCAAGAAAAGTTAAGAACACTTTCCTTAAATCTTTAAAATTTATAAAAAAAATATAATTTAAAATTTATAAAAGTTTATGTCATTGATTGTTCATTATGGTATATGATCTCAATCATGATGGTCCCGTCACAAATTTTAGTGTATTTTAAGCATTAAAATTTAAGATTGACAATATATCAAAGGAAGTGTTGAAATTTTGTGAGTTTTTTTTCTGTAACATGTTAATATTTTTGAGGCAATTATGATTAACTGTATTGTCCGTTATGATTTGTTATACCTACTTTCTGTTTCACATATATATACACTTACTTAACTACCGTGTATATATAACTCATCTTTAATATGGGTGCATCTTAATGAAATATTTAGTTATTCTAAGTTGTTATTAAGAGTTTTCTTTTTTTTTTTCTCGTCATGGCTTCTATCACTTCGTTCCGCCTCATCCGCTGTTCGGATGACAATAATGTCCATTCTCTCGCATTCCTCTTTTATTATTTTATATTTGTTTTCCTTTTTTATTGGAAACAACAAATACTGATCCAAAAGACAATATATTCAATCCAGAATATCTCTAATATGAAAAATAAGATCAACTCATTCAGGCAAAAATAAAAAAAACTTAAAGATCAATTTAAAAGAAAGACAGGTCAGTTCACATATACCTTCTTATATCCAGAATATAATTGATAATGTGGGAGCACCAATATCGATAAAGGATTACATTGAAATTGTTTTGGACGGATTACCAGAAAAATATAATTCATTTATTAGGTCAATCACATCTCGATTGGACTCTTATACAATAGATGGGATTGAAACTTTTCTTTTAGTAAAGGAAGAGCGTTTGGAAAAATACAAATCTCTTACATTAATCATATCTCGACTCTACTCTTTCATGGTAGACTTGATTGGAGCTCTTTTTCAAAAACATATGAAAAAACATAAATTCGCTGAAACATCAATCTTACAAGCTAACACAATCTCTACTTCACATTTTTCTAGAAATTATAATAGCTCATGTCAATTATATCGTCTGTTATGTGAAATTTGTAGAAAAGAAGGACATGTTGCAACACATTGCTGATACAGGTATGATCAAAACAATGCAATGCTTTGCCACATAGAGTTTGGATTGTTCATCTTTTGCATTTTTTGTGATTGTGATGGCCACATTCATTTACAAGCTTCTGTGATAGACTAAGGGAGTTTTCATTGAAAAGATATACTCTCCTTGGGAGAGTCACTCTTATTGGAAGAAGTTTGTGAAGGGAGCTGATGTCAATATCAGCTGGATGAATGTTAATTAGGAGAACCATGGTTGAATTTTTTTTTTTTTTTTATATTTGAGAATCTTTAGCAATTTTTTTTTTTTTACTTTGTTAGCAGTTTGGTAGGGAAAAGTAATGAATTTGTTTTTTTATACTGTATATATCTTTTTACTTATTAAGATGCTATTTTTAAGGTTTTCAAGTTATCTTATCTTTACAGTTCGAAATAAAATTGTTGTAAGGGGAATGAAAAATTTTTGTAGGAGAATAAATTTTTCCCAAAAATTAATTTCTGAACTATACCAAACATATTTTATAGAATATTTGGTAACAAATGAAATAAAAAAAACAAAAATAAAGATATTTTGGTCATTAAACCACGTATGATACATGCTTTTTTAATCTTCCATTATCTAATCAATTAAATAAAGAAAAAAGAATATGTATTCAATTCTTATGAATAAAAATTTCCTTTTTATGTTCTCCTTGACTTTTTATTTTTCTTTTTCACTTTCTTGTATATTAAACAAAGGGCTTTATTTCTAGTGAGATGAACACAACACAATTAATCAAATTTAAATTTTAGACCAAGATAAAACTAAATTCAAATTTAAGAGATTAAAAGTGCATGATTTTTTTTATTAACGGTTGAAATTAAGTGTTACTTCAACTTTAAGAAAACTAAAAGTAAAGTTGATACTAAAATTAGAAATGTTAAAAAAAAATTAAGAATACATTTGACAGGAAGGAAACAAGAATAAAAGTAAAAAAAAAAAAAATAGTAATGAAAAATGGGATAATATTTTCACACTGTTCATTAAGGAAAAAATTAAGTTCTGCTATTTAACTTTTTTTGTTAATTAGGTTACGTGAATGTTATCATGTTTTATTACCTTATTTGTTATTAATTCTAGTTGATGTGATTAAATAGTTTTTATTGTTAGATTGATAAATAAAAACAAAAACAACCTAAAGACAGTTTTAAGAGATGAATAAGGGTGAAGTTGAATTTGTATGTGAAGGTAATGACAGATGAATAGAGAGATTTATATGTGAGACATCTGATAATAAATTACTTTGTTGTTTTACTTCAAATTAATAAGGAATAAGTTATTTTGATGAGATTGAAAAGGAAATAAAAACGAAAAGATATTGAATAAAGATAAAACAATAACTAAAAGAAAGTAAAACAAAAATCAAAATAGGGTGGCAGTGGAACAAGGTAAAATAGAAAACAAAATAATACTTAACAACTTCTATAATCACGACAATAACTAAGATAAGAATGGGAAGGATAACAGAAAAATGACTGGAAGAGACTGTTGAATTTTAGTTGTAACAAGATTAACCAATTAAAGATTTTAACAGTATTAGGGATTTTATTAATCTAGATAGAGAGGATTGATTGTAGTTATAATAAGATTAACAAATTAAAAATTTAAAAAATATAGTATGTATAAACTCATAAGTTACAACTTTAATACAATTACTTTATACATAATATAATAATAACAATAACATTTATTAGGAACCAAATTTGACTAAAATATTCTGTTCTTTCTTTGTAAAAAAAGCTTTAATATAAAACTTTTACCAGACTCAAATTGAAATAAAAACATATTACAATTAAAAAGTCAATCAATATTAAAATAATGCTAAATAACAAGTACTTTATATAAAAGAGGGAGTATTACAGCCATAAAAATATAAGAAAAATAATAAATGGCCCAATAATTAAGGATATAACTAAATGATATATAGTGGTCTGTTTTTCTGTTACAGAAGTAATTAAGTGATAAAACTAATCTTGCAAGAAAATAGAATATTATTTATTAACTGAGAATTCCCTTATCAACTATATTATTCTATCCACATAGATAAATCCACATAGATAAAACCCTAAACCACAGGATTAAATAACTAATCTAGTTTAAATTTAAACTAATATAATATTTAAGAGTTTAATTTCCTTCATCAACTAATAAATGTTGTATTTGTCCTACATTTATTGAGAAGATGAAAAATTAACTTTTCAACCAGATCATCATCATCATTTTTGTGTTTTTTCTTCATTGAGTAACCCAGCCAATTTTACCGTTGACCTCTTCCTCAGTGGCCATGGATGCGAGAATCGCAGGTCGAGAAAGAAGAATTGTGGAGTCTGCATCATCCTTTCTCTCTCCAAAACGCAACCCAAAATACAAAACCACTGACCATTCTCTCTCATTAGAACTTTCCTCAAAAATCACCCGCCCGGGTTTGTTATACGCGCTTTCTGTTTTACAGATTCAGTGTATATACAAATCTTGATGAAATATTAGATTTTCATTTACACATATACATCAGCGTATATAAGTCTGTTATTGCTACCCATTGTTATCACAGAACTTCCATTTTCTTTTCTGGTGTCATGGCTTCTACCGGCTCCTCTGCTATTCCGATCACAATGTATTCCTCACGGTCGTTTTTTTCTCCTATCGACCCAAAGGATAATTACCTGATCAACAAGTGCTGGCTCTTGCATATTTAACAAAGTCTTTGAATAAGTTAGGCTATTTTTTAGGAGTGGAATGTTGCAGTTTTATTCTTAATAGTAGTTCCTGTACTATCCGGCCTAAACCGACTCCTTGCCCCCCCTAAGGTGGCCAGCTCATGAATGGGAGGAAAATACTAAGTCTCATATAGAGAAGTAAGCGGTCCAGCCTCAAATCGAAAAGTAAGCGGCCTACAGGTAACTTGTAATCGAGCACACGTAATCTCTGCTAAGTCAGCCTACAAAAAGCTGACATAACGTAAGTTTCAAGCCAAAGGTGAACTCTATAAATACAAAGATAAACAAGGCCAAAGGTACGTGACAATAGATGCTAAAACATATTTACTTCCGATAACCGTAAACTTACTTGAGCGTCGGAGTGCAATCGCAGGTACTCCCCCAGGCGGACAGTAGACGGATAGTGGGAGAACAATAAGCAAGTAATGATTGAAGTTAAAGAGTGGTCAAAGACTTGAGCTTGATAGGCGAATAGTAGATGGTCAGAGATCGAAACCATCACTTGAGGACTAGTGGAAACTGTTTAGTGATCCTGATATTATCCGATGTGCCCCAAAAATCTGTGTAAGTACATTTGGCGCCCATCGTGGGGCCGAGAGAGAGTACTAAGGATCTGTATGGTATCCACTCGAAGCCAAGTGGGCGAGAATAGACAGGAGCGAGCAATGGCAGGAACAGACCCAATGGCGTTACTACTTTCCTTACAGCGGGAAATGGCAGAAATCAAACAACGGGGCGAAGAGGAAATGCGAGCAATCAGGCAGAAGAACGAGGAGGATCTTCGTCCCCTGAAGCAGCAAAACGAACAGGACTTGCGTGTTTTGAAGCTGGAAAATGAGGAAATGAAGAAAAAATTACTGGGCGACAAGGCGGAAAGAACCAAAGTATTAACCATTTCAGGACGGTCAAAGGTAAACACCCCGAATCCTAAAAGAGAGGATGAAGTGTCGTTCCAGACGGGCGAAACCTCTTGTCCACACAAGAGGCGTCACCCTTTTGTGGATGGGATAGTAAATGTCGAGCTGTCGCCCAAATGGAGAGGGTTGTCCATTGACCGATATGATGATTCAACTGACCCAGACGAACATATTGATGTATACACTACTGATATCGGACTATTCACCACCAGTGAAGCCATCATGTGCAGAGTTTTTCCCAACAGTCTGAAGGGAATGACGTTGAGTTGGTTCACCAAGCTCCCACCCTATTCACCAATATGTTCACCACACAGTTTGCTACTAGCAGACCTCATCATTTGACTTCCACAGCTCTTGTTAATATCCGACAAGGGAAGAACGAACCTCTTCGGACTTTCATGGATCGATTCAATCAAGTCGTCTTGCAAATACAAAACCTTAACTCAGAGGTTGCCCTCCACCACATGGTCACGGCTTTGCATCCGGGACCTCTTGCTAATAGTTTGTGTAAGAAGCCAGCTCTTGATATGAACGAAATGAGAGTACGGGTGACCAAATTTATGCGCTTAGAGGAACTAAGGGACCATGGGGGATCGGTAAAAGCAGAACACTCGGCCCTCCCTCATCAGCAAGATAAGACCAAGATATGAGAAAGGCCATCCTTTCTCCCACCTCCCTCATGGCCAAGAGAAATCAGGTCGTCCAAGTTCACTACTTATACACCCCTTAATGCAAATTGGGGGCGAATACTGGAGGAAGCTCTTAGTACAGACATCCTACCCATCCCAAGGCGAGTAGCAACTCCCAAGAATGCCGACACCACTAAACATTGTCGTTTCCATCAGAACTACGGTCACACCACCGAAGAGTGTGTGGCGTTAAAAGATAAAATTGAGGAGTTAATACAAGCAGGACACTTAAGACAATTTGTGCAGGAACAATCTGGGATGTTAAAGAGACAACGAACTCCAGAGCGGAGGAGGGAACCACGAGGCGAACCCAGGCCAAGGTTAGGAGAAAGGGCTAGGACTCCTTAACGTATACCCCCTCAACCTGTAAACCACAACACAGGCATCAGGGGAGTAATCAACACCATAGCCGGGGGATTCACAGGCGAAGGGTCTTCGGCATCAGCCAGGAAAAAACACCTAAGAGCTGTTCAAGCTGTAAATGCAGTGTTAATGCCCATACGCCAGAGAATGCCATCGATTACCTTCACCAATGCAGACTTCAAAGGAATTGACCCATGTCAGGACGATCCGATGGTAATAACTGTACAGATCGAAAAATTTTCCAGTAATGAAAATTTTGATTGATCAAGGGAGTTCCGTGGACGTGCTATATTGGAACACTTTCAAAAAGCTATGTATCCCGGAGGACGAGATACAGCCGTATGATGATGAGGTAGTCGGGTTTTCGGGAGAACGAGTAGACACTAAGGGGTACATATATCTGTACACTATATTTGGTGGGGAAGAGGGAGAATCAGGCTCGAAGACCATAAAGATACGATATCTCCTCATCGATGCAAACACTTCATACAATGTGCTACTTGGAAGACCATCATTAAACTTGTTGAGGGCGATAATGTCAACTCCACATCTAGCTATGAAATTTCCCTTATCAATGGGCGACATCATTACAGTACATGTGGACCAGAAGATCGCCTGGGAATGCTATGCTGCAAGTTTGCGGGTCGAATCCCGAAGTCAAGAGAATAGTGGTGCAGAAGAAAGGATCCGGAAAAGAAGTCAGGTAGTGGCAGTTACTGAATTAGATCCAAGAGTAGAGGAGATCAGAGTAGAGCCCAAGGAGGATGTCCAATGTGTCCCTTTGATAGGAGATGACAAGGTCACTCGAATGGTACCTCCCTGTCAAAGGAAGATGCTACTCAACTCAGTAGCACTTTACAGGGAAACGCAGATGTTTTTGCATGGACTGCCGCAGACATACCGGGCGTAGACCCGGCCATTATCACGCACAGGCTATCCACATTTAAAGATGCCCGACCAGTCGCACAAAAGAAAAGAAAGTTGGGAGAAGAGAAGAGAATAGCAGCTAGAGTGGAAGCTGATAAGCTTTTACAAGCCGGATTCATAGAGGAGGCTCACTACACCACATGGTTGGCAAACTGGTGCTAGTCAAGAAGCCTAATGGTAAATGGAGAATGTGTATTGATTACACTGATCTTAACAAAGCATGTCCAAAAGACTCATACCCTTTGCCCAACATTGACCGATTAGTTGGCGGAGCAGCAGGTCACAAATATGAGTTTCTTGGATGCGTTCTCGGGCTATAACCAGATCAGTATGCACCCAGCAGACGTGGTTAAAACCACTTTCATGACCGATGATGCCAACAATGTAGATAAGGTAAATTTGATTTGCCTGAAGCAAACATGGGCACAGCTGCGGCATAGGTAGAAACCATAGACAACCACCTATACCTAGAAAACCTATTGATAACCAGAGAACTCGCCCACTCATATCCTTGGCGACGAGGCAAAGTGCTTTCGGCAATCTCAGATGGGAGCATGCCAGTAGCAGTAGGTTGCTCGAAGGCCTCTGCACCGCCATTACCAGACGCCTCCTCGGATATAAGAGGCGAATCCCCGGACACCCTCGACATTGCCCTAACATTTGAAGAAGAACTCCTAGCAGACTCAGAGAAACCAGACAAGGACGACATCTTTACCTCTTGGAATAAACGTGTTGCACCTAGCCACTACGATAATTTTGGGTTGTCGGATATCGGAGAACAAAAGGATAACACGCAAAGAAACTGGTGGCCCCAACTCCTATTTATAGAAAAAGACCTTTACCAAGGAAAAAGATGAACAGTGCACGATCAACATTCTACCGTCTGATCAAAAAACAGGCACACACCTCAATGAGACACGTCACATCATGACAAAGTTTCCCTCCTAAAGACGAATATATATTTGTAATAAGAGAGAGAGAAAAGTAAAGGAGGAAGGTCAACAGACACGACATTAGTCAAAGCACCTGCAGAGCCACAAATTGAGAACCTTTTCGCTCACCCTATCGCTCAAGCTTGGGGGACAAGTGTACTGCCTAAACCGACCCCTTGCCGCCCTAAGGTGGCCAGATCATGAATGGGAGGAAAATACCCAAGTCTCAGACCGAGAAGTAAGCGGTCTAGCCTCAAACTGAAAAGTAAGCGGCCTACAGGTAACTTGTAATCGAGCACACGCAACCTTTGCCAAGTCAGCCTGCAAAAAGATGACATAACGTAAGTTTCAAGCCAAAGGTGGACTCTATAAATACAAAAGTAAACAAGGCCAAAGGTACGTGACAATAGATGCTAAAACATATTTACCTCCGATAACCGTAAACTTACTTGAGCGTCAGAGTGCAATCGCAGGTACTCTCCCAGGCGGACAGTAGAGGATAGTTGGAGAACAATAAGCAAGTAATGATTGAAGTTAAAGAATGGTCAAAGACTCGAGCTTGATAGGCGAATAATAGATGGTCAGAGATCGGAACCATCACTTGAGGACTGGTGGAAACTGTTTAGTGATCCTGATATTATTCAAAGTGCCCCAAAAATCTATGTAAGTACAGTTCCTATTTTTTTGGTTGTTCGTGTCTTAGATTTTGGTCTTTCGTTGGTTGTAAGGCTTCTATAAAAGTCATTCTCCTTTTCATTTTAACGGATAAGAATTATTTCTGTTATGTGGTATCAGAGCCATACATAGCGAGAGTGTTTGAGAGGAAAAACACAATACAGAAAATGACAGACATTACAAGTTTCATCACACCTATCGTACCAAAATTCGATGGAGATTACGACCATTAGAGTTTGTTCATGGAAAACCTTTTTCGATCCAAGAAGTACTGGAGCATCATTGAACCAGGATTTGACAATCTGAGAAAAATTGAATCACCTACTCCAACACAGAAAAAGGTGCTTGATGAAGCTATTCTCAAGGATCTCAAAGCCAAAAACTACCTGTTTCAATCAATTGAGAAAACCATGTTGAAAACTATCACCAGGAAGGAGACAGCCAAACAACTATGGGAGTCCATGAAAATTAAGCACCAAGGAAATGCTAGAGTGAAATGCGCACAACTACAAAGGTTAAGGAAAACTTTCGAAACCTTGGAGATGAGGGCTGGAGAACGAATAGCGGGATATTTTTCAAGAGTCATGGAGATCGTCAACGACATGAGAAATAGTGGAGAAGAATTACACGATGTCAAGATTGTTGAAAAGATTTTAAGGAGTCTCACAGACAACTTCAACTTTGTGGTTTGCTCCATCGAAGAATCAAAGGATATTGATAGCCTTACTGTTGACGAGTTACAGACATCATTACAAATATATGAGAGCAAGGTCGTTGAGAGAAGGAGTGAAGAGCATGTTCTGCAAATGGAAAATGAGCCAATTAACGCTAAAAGAGGAAGAGGAACTTACAGAGGATGAGGAAGAAGCAGCTATTGAGGATGAGGTCGAGGGAGATCCTTTGTAAACAGAATAACCATTTAATGTTTTCGATGTGGAAAACAAGGTCACTATCAGTTCGAGTGCACTAGTGACGAAAAAAAAAGTCAACTTTGTCGAGTTTGACGAAGAAGAATAACTATTACTAATGACGCATGTCGACGTGAGCAATACTAAAGAAAGTTGTATATGGTTTTTGGACTCCGGATGCTCAAACCATATGACGGGGGGAAAATCTTGGTTTGTTGATCTAGATGAAGGTTTCAAGAATTCGGTTCAGTTGGGAAACAACTCAAAGATGGTGGTTCAAGGAAAAGGAAAAATCAGATTTGAAGTGGAGGGAATGATACAAGTATTGACTGATGTTTATTATGTATCGAATCTGACCAACAATTTGCTCAGCATTGGACAACTTCAGGAGAAGAATCTGACCATTATGATCAAGAATAATGTGCGCAAGATATATCATTATAAGAGAGGGCTAATCATGGAGACTCAAATGATGATGTATTGGATGTTTCAAGTTTACGCTAAGAAAAAACCAACATCTGAGAACTGTCTCAAGGTTGAAGAAGAAGACGTAGGATCTCTTTGGCACAGGAGGTTTGGACATCTAAACAATAAGTCCATTCAGATCATGGCAAAGAAAGGAATGGTGAAAGGGTTGCCTAGCTTGAAGGAGGATGTTAAGGTGTGCACAATATGCAATATGGGAAAGCAACAACGAGAAAAATTTCCAAAGAAAAGCAAGTGGAGAGCAACAAAGAAGCTGGAACTAATTCATGCGGATCTATGTGGTCCAATCACCCCAACGTCTCTCAGTGGAAAAAAGTATATGTTCGTGCTTGTCGATGATTTTCCCAGGAAAACATGGATTCATTTTCTTGCAAAGAAAGCAGAAACGCTTGAGGATGTCAAAGAGTTCAAAATTTCTATTGAAAAAGAAGCTAAGACTGTCATTCAGGGTTTGAGGACAGACAGAGGAGGCGAATTCACCTCAAACAAATTCAACAAATTTTGCAGAGAGCATGGCATAAAACGACAATTGGCGGCATTGTACACTCCTCAACAAAACGGAGTAGCAGAGAGGAGAAACCAAACTATCATGAACATGGTACGTTGTTTGCTCTCTGAGAAAGAAATGCCAAGATTTTTATGGCCTGAAGCAGTTAAGTGGACAACTTATGTTTTGAATCGAAGTCTCACAAAAACAATAAAAGACAAGGTACCTGAAGAGAGATGGACAGGAATCAAGCCAAAGGTTGACTATTTCAGAGTTTTCGGTTCAGTTGCTCACTTTCATGTTCCGACACAAAAGAGAATCATGCTTGATGATCGAAGTCATAGATGCATTCTGCTTGGAGTTAGTGAGGAATCAAAGGCTTATCGGCTGTATGATCCAATCACGAAGAAAATTAAAATAAGCAGAGATGTTATTTTCGAAGAGGAAGCGCAGTGAAACTGGAAATTGAGTACACCAGAGCATAACATATTCACATGGGATAAAGATGATGGAGTTCTCGAAGGAGAAGAAACTGAGGACGAATATGAGGAAGAAGGACCTGAAAATTCTGAAATAATAAATACTCCGAGAGAAGAAACAGAGGAGATCCCTACAGCAACAATTTCTGTGTGTGAACATGAAGAACAATCAAAAAGAGTAAGAAAGCAACCTGGATGGATGTAAGATTTTGTAAGTGGGGAGGAAGAAGATGATAATTGGGCAAATTTTGTTTTTTTCATATGCAATGATGATCCGATAAACTTCTATGAAGCAGCAAAAGAAGAAAAGTGGAATGAAGCAATGAAGTCGGAGATTCAATCCATTGAAAGAAACAACACTTGGGAGCTTACAGAATTGTCAATAGGAGCAAAGACAATCAGCGTCAAATGGATATACAAAACAAAGCTGAATGAAAAAGGAAATGTCGAAAAATGCAAAGCACGTTTGGTGGCGAAAGGCTACTCTCAAACAGCAGGGGTGGATTATACAAAGGTCTTTGCACCAGTGGCCAGATGGGATACAATTAGGAGTATTCTTGCTATAGTTACCCAGCGAGGTTGGTGTGTTTATCAACTCGACGACAAAAGTGCTTTTCTATACGGTGAATTGAAGGAGGAAGTCTATATTGATCAGCCTGAAGGATATATTAAAGTAGGGAAGGAAGACAAAGTCTATCGTTTAAAAAAGCTCTCTATGGCTTAAAACAAGCGCCAAGAGCATGGTTTAGTAGAATTGAGAGTTACTTTAAGAAGGAAGGGTTCAAGAAAAGTGACTATGATAACCTCTGTTCTTCAAGAAAATAGAAAACAATTTATTGGTGGTAAGTCTCTATGTCGATGACCTGATTTTTACTGGAAGTGACGAGATATTGTGCACAGAATTCAAGTCCTCAATGCAGAAGGAATTCGAAATGACGGACATGGAAAAATGAAGTTTTTCCTTGGAGTGGAAGTTCATCAAAGTGAAGCTGGGATACACGTATGTCAAAAGAAGTATGCAAAAGAGGTGTTGGACTGTTTTAATATGAAGAGTTGTAATTCTGTCTGTCAAAAATCCAATAGTTCTTCCAAGGAGGGGATTAAAATAGTTGATGTAACACTCTACAAGCAACTTGTTGGCTGTCTAATGTATCTTATGGTAACAAGACTTGATTTGATGTTTGTGGTGTGCTTGGTTTCACGCTTTATGTCTGATCCCAAGAAAGAACATATGTTGATGGCCAAAAGAATACTAAGATACGTAAAAGGAACACATGACTTTGGAGTGTTCTATGGGAGGTCATCAAAAATGAATTTGTTGGGATAAGCAGATAGTGACTATGCTCGAGATGTAGATGATAGGAAGAACACATCTGGATATGTTTTCCTGCTGAATCGGGCTGCAGTTAGTTGGTGTTCACGAAAGCAAGACATTGTCACTCTCTTTTCAACCGAAGCTGAATATGTTGCAGCGAGTTCCTTTACATATCACTGTGTTTGGCTAAAAGGGATGTTGCAGGAGTTAGACGCTGTAAATGATGAATGCATAAACATCATCTGTGACAACAGTTCGGCGATTAATTATCTAAGAATCCAATCATGCATCGGAGGACAAAACACATCGATGTCAGATATCACTACTTGTGAAACTTGTGTAATGAAGAAATCATGAAGCTAGTTTTTGTTGGAACAAATGATCAAGTTTCAGACATCATGACTAAGCCTATCAAGTTGGATCAGTTTGTGAAGCTTAGGAATTTGCTTGGAGTTCGAAGGATGGAAAGTTAAACTGATGCTGTTAACGTATCAGTTTAAGGGGAGGAATTATGTTGGATATTTGACAAAGTCTTAAGATGAATAAGTTAGGCTATTTTTTAGGAGTGGAATGTTGTAGTTTTATTCTTAATAGTGGTTCCTATCTTTTTGGTTGTTCGTGCCTTAGATTTCGGTCTTTCGTTGGTTGTAAGGCTTCTATAAAAGTCATTCTCCTTTTCATTTTAATGGATAAGAATTATTTCTGTTACTGGCGATATTAAGGGCTTTGAAGCTTACCCGTTTCCTCGACGGCACGGCCATTCCTCCACGACTTCAGCCCAACACTGATATCTTCAATTCAGACTATCTTCAGTACGAAGAACAAGACCAACACATTGTAGCATAGCTACTGTCTTCTATGAACAAATCGATCTCAACCAAGATGATAGGTCTTGAAACAACTCCAGAGATTTGGCACCGATTATCAACGCATTTTGCCTCCCACACCACCCATACCATAGCCAAAATAAAGAATCTCAAATTTCAACTCAAAGCATCAAAGAAAGAGAGGTCAGTTCACACGTATCTTCTCGACGTCAAAAATATAGTTGAAACCCTAGCTCCTCTAGGAGCACCATTATCTATGGACGAACACATTAAAGTCATTTTGGATGGGCTTCTGGAAGAATACGATGCATTTGTTACTGCAATCATGTCTCGGCTGGATCCTTACACGGTGGATTAGATAGAAGCCCTTCTCCTCGTACAAGAAGAACGTCTGGAAAAACGCAAAGCTCTTCCAAGCGAAAATGGCTATCGATCCCAATCAGATCGGCCGTGCTGTCAAATTTGTGTAAAAGGGGGACATGTTGCCTCACATTGGGAGACTCCGAGGGAGAAATACCGGGGAGATCTACAAGAATGAGAACTGAGCCAAACCTATATAAGGGAATGACACCACCTTCAACCCAAAACCTTAAGGCTTTAGGTTTGCGGGTCTTCTTTCTTATATGTTGCTCAACTTTCCCATTCCTACCAAATGTGAGACTTAGACTCACACTTGAATACCTAACATAATCAAAACAATTTTAATCCAGCACAAGCTAATATATCTCAATCCTTTTTTGCACAAATTTTCAACGTAATGCTTTGCCACATGAAGTTTGGATTGTTCATCCCCTTTGCATTTTTTGTGATTGTGATGGGCATATTCATTCACAGGCTTCTACTAGAGACTAACGGAGTTCCTCATGCCAATACCACCGGGATGAGTTTTAATTAGGAGAACCACCGGGATGAGTGTTATAGTTGAGAATCTTTAGCAGTTTTTTTGTGTATTGTTAGGGAATACATAAAAAGTTGTTAGGAATGAGAATGTGAATGCTTACCAGTTTAGTTTTTATCATGAAGGTTTTCAAGTTATGTTATTTTTATAGTTTTCAAATAAAATTGTTTTAGTTATTTTGTTTGTATAGTACCTTTTTGACTCATTGAAAGACACTGTTGTTATGAGATGTGGTCACACAATGCACGGTGAATGTCAACATGAGATGATAAAGCGTGACAAGTGAGAATTAACTATTCAAGTATTCTTTGATCTACATAACACTATCTATGAATCTATGAATTGACTTGGCAATATTTATGGATCAGGTATTGTTGTCCCATATGCTTCAAGTCGGTAATTGACATGTCTAGGACATGGAAGAGAATTGATGAAGAGGTAGTTGGTTAAATTTAACCCTATAAATGTGCAACTGGTCAAAATCATTTACATGAAGAAATGATGTACAATAATGATTTCTCACTTTTTTTCGCTATATTAGATTGAAGCAACTGTCATGCCTGATGACTATCAGAATAGAAAGGTAGAGTTTACTCAGAGAAATGATTGTTGAATACACGCTACTTCTATTAATTTGTATTTAATTGATTTATGTGAAAATCTACAAATTAGGCATGAAACGTGCCTTTTAAGTATGAATGCACCTTTATTTATAGGTTTGGATCCTCTGTAATGATTGCAATGACACAACTGAAGTTTACTTCCACATTATTGGGCATAAATGTGGTCATTGCCACTCATATAATACTCTTGCTATAGCTCCTCTTGTTCTTCCTCAATGACTAGATTCTTTTGATTTTGGAGACACATCTTATCGGGCAGTAAATTAAATTTATGACTCAATTGTTGTGAAGCCTCATTTGATTCATCATCAAATAGCTCCTCTTGTTCTTCCTCAATGACTAGATTCTTTTGATTTTGGAGACACATCTTATCGGGCAGTAAATTAAATTTATGACTCAATTGTTGTGGAGCCTCATTTGATTCATCATCAAGATTAATGATGTATTGTGGCATGAAATTTTCTTGGGTTATTCTTCCTCCACTGTTTGGGGTGGACTAGTGTTAATGTTATGAGTCACTGATTAGGCTGATATAAACATGTGTATATAAGACAATGTGTTTGGACATCATGAGGTGCTAGTAATTGTGCCTGCTGGTGATGGGAAAGGCACAATTATGCATAGTTACGCAGCGGAATAATTACTCAAAAATATGTTTGAGAAATAAAATATTTCCCACTTGAAAGAACCAAGAGAAGCTTAATCTACGACAATCCAAAAATTTAGAGAGTCTAAAAATAAATAATATGCAAGAAAGAAGAACACACCAAACTTTTAACGTGGAAACCCCTAATGAGAGGGACAAAAACCACGGGACCTAGTCCAGAAAAATCTCCACTATAATATCAAAGAGTATAGAGTACAAAGAAACACTTCTGAAAAGTAATCTTAGTTCTACTCACAAATAAATAGTGAAAAAAGCTCAACAGAGGAATAGAGCGTGTTCAAACAGTGAGAGAAAACAGAGCACAAATAAGTACTCAAACAACTGCTCAAAGTAATCAGGAACTCTAGCAGGCAAAGGCGGCATAATCTGTTTCTGCTTTATTTTCTTGTGTGAAGTGTAAAAACTTGCTAAGTCACTTTAGGGTATTTCCTTAAAACCTGTTGGGCTGCCTCAATATTTTATTATTTTAAATATAATGTTATTGGCCCTAACTTGAGGAGGACCCACACAACAAACTCCCCCTCCGACTCAAGAGAGGTCATTATGCCAACCCAGAAATAAACCGACAAGTTTCAAACTTCCCCTTTGGTAGAGTCTTTGTCATCATATCTGAACCATTGTCATCTGTATGAATCTTCTCAAGTTCCAATAGTTTAGAGTCCAAAATATCACGAATCTAATGATACCGTACATCAATATGTTTAGATCTACCATGAAAAGTAGGATTCTTGCCAAGATGAATAGCATTTTGACTATCACAAAATAAAACATACCTTTGTTGTTGAAAACCAAGTTCTTACACAAATTTCTTCATCCAAAGTAACTCTTTACATGCCTCAGTGATAACAATGAACTCAACCTCAGTTGTAGATAATGCAACACACTTTTGCAATCTAGATTGCCAAGCCACAACTTCCCCTACAAAGGTAATCAAATAGCCAGAAGTAGATTTCCTAGAATCAACATCTCCTGCCATATCAGAATCTGTGTAACCACAAAGAACAGGTTTCCCAATTCCAAAACATAGTTTCAAATTTGAAGTACCACAGAGATATCTCAAAATCCACTTGACAGCTTTCCAATGCTCAATACCAGGATTGAAAAGAAAACGGCTAACAACACCAACAACATGAGCTATATCAGGCCTTGTACAAACCATTGCATACATTAAACTTCCTACTGCAGATGCATAGGGAACATGTTGCATATCATCTTTTTCTTTATCATTAGAAGGAGCTTGTCTGGAGCTAAGCTTAAAATGTAAAGCCAAAGGTGTACTTACAATTTTAGCTTTGTCTATATGAAAATGTTAAAGTACCTTCTCATTGTACTTTTCTTGTGACAACCATAATTTTTTGGCCTCTCGATCACGGGAAATATGCATGCCAAGAATTTGTCTTGCTGGTCCCAAGTCCTTCATTGCAAACGACTTGCTAAGCTCCTTTTTCAGGCTATTAATTCTAGATAAATTTTGACCAACAATCAACATGTCATTAACATAGAGCAATAAAAAAATGAAATTAGTATCAAAGAATTTCTGCACAAAAATACAATGATCAGAAGTACTCTTTTTAAATCCCTGTTGGATCATAACTGACTCAAACTTCTTGTACCGCTACCTTAGGGCTTGTTTCAACCCATATAAACTTTTCTTCAGCTTGCAAACATAATTCTCTTTACCTTTCATCACAAAACCTTCAGGTTGCTGCATGTAAATTTCTTCCTCCAAATCACCATGAAGGAAAGCAATCTTAACATCCATCTGCTCAATTTCTAAATCAAGACTGGCTATTAAAGCAAGAACAACCCGGATATAAGACATTTTAACAACAGGAGAGAAAATCTCATCAAAGTCAATACCTTCTTTTAACGATAGCCTTTGACAACTAATCTCGCTTTGTATCGTGGAGTAGAACCATTCTCTTCGGTCTTCAACCTGTAAATCCTCCGATTTTGCAAAGTTTTCATACCCTTTGGCAACTTGACTAGCTCAAAGGTGTGGTTATCATGCAAAGATTTCATTTCATCATCCATATCTGCAATCCATTTATTCTTATGCTCACTCTCCATAGCCTCTTCATAGCATTCAGGTTCTCCCCCGTCAGCGAGAAGCATATATTCATTAGATGAGTAGTGAGTAGAGGGCAAACGCTGTCTAGAAGACCTCCTAAGAGGAACACGAGGTTCACCAAAATCACTAACAACATCATCATTATCATCAACATAATCAATTGTAATATGATCTTGGACATCATCATCATGACAGTCAAAATCTGCTACATTAGGCGTATCGGTCTGAGGAGCTGGATCAAGATCAACCACATCGTCTGTGCTCAAAGACTCTGATTTTTCTATCTTCTAAATATCTTCAATGGTCTTATCCTCCACAAAAATAACATCACGGCTTCTTACAAGCTTTTTTTCAACAGGATCATAAAATCTATAGCCAAACTCATCATGGCCACAACCAATGAAGATGCACTATCTTGTCTTAGCATCTAATTTGGACCTCTCATCTTTAGGCACATGCACAAATGCCTTACAGCCAAAGACACAAAGGTGACTATAGAAGACATCTTTCCCATACCACACTCTGTCAGGAACATCAGCCTGCAAAACAACAACAGGAGATAAATTTATAACATGTGTAGCAGTATATAAAGCCTCACCCCAAAAAGATCCAGGAAATTTTGCTTCAAAAAGCAAACATCTAATCTCTCCATCAACGTCCTGTTCATCCTTTCTGCCAAACCATTGAGCTGAGGAGTCTTGGGAGGAGTTTTTTTTATATCGAATACCCTGCTGCATACCGTATTCATCAAAAGGTCCACAATATTCACCATCATTATCAATGCGAACATATTTTAGCTTCTTTCTAGTTTCTCTTTCAACTGAAGCTTGAAATTGTTTAAATACACCAAGCACCTGGTCCTTGATTTTCAAAACATAAACCCAAAGTTTTCTAGAATGGTCATCAATAAAAGTGACAAAGTAAAGTCCACCACCAAAAGTCTTGGTCCTCATCGGACCACAAAGATCTGAATGCACCAACTCAAGTACCTCTGATTTTCTAGAAGGAGGATGGCTCTTGAAGGAGACTCTGTGTTGTTTCCCAGCCAAGCAATGAGCACAATTTTCTAATTTGGCTCCTTTCAAACCTGGGAGTAAATTTTTCTCAGCTAGACAATTCAGCCCCTTCTCACTAATGTGGCTAAGCCTCCTATGCCATAAATCAGATGAGTTATCACAATCAACAACATTTACAGCATTAAATAAAATAGAAGTTTTCAACCAATACAAACCAGAAAATTTTATACCACGGGCCACAACCAAAGAACCCTTAGTGAGCTTCCATTGTGCACCACCAAAGGTATTAAAATAACCATCATCATCAAGAACACTAGCAGAGATCAAATGCAAACGGATGTCTGTGCGTGCCTGACATTTTTCAAAATGAGCTTTGTCCCGTTGCTAGTTTTCAAACAAACAGTACCAATGCCAACTACCTATGAAGTATCATTGTTACCCATCTTCAACACACCAAAATCACCTGGAGTATAAGATGAGAAAAAATCCTTCCTGGAAGTAACATGAAAACTGGCACCACTATCAACAACCCAGCTAGAATCATCATAGGCAACATTAATCAGATTTTCATCATAAACAATCACAAGATCATTTCCAGTAGTGGTAGCAACACGATTACCATTCTCATCATTATTCTTCTCTTGCTTGTCTTTGTTGTCATTTTTCAACTTATAACAAAATTCCTGAAAATGACCTTTCTTGCCACAATAGTTGCACTCAAAGGTTTTTCGCTTAGACTTTGATTTGCTTCGGTGCTTGCTTTTACTTCTATGACCTCAATCTTGATTTCTGTCTCTACCTCTCCCCCTATTTTCAGTAACCAAAACTTCTGCTTGTGAAGAGGAAGCCTGTTAAGTTTGACGTCTGACTTCTTCATTCAATATAGCAATTTTTACAAAATTCATGGTCACAACACCACTAGGAGCAGAGTTAGTTAACGTAACATGAAGATTCTCCCATGAATCAGGAAGAGTATTAAGCAACCAAAGTCCCAAAATTTCATCTTCAAATTTAACACCCATAGAAGACAATTGATCAAAACAACCTTGAAATTCACTTAAATGATCAGAAATAGACGTACCTTCTTTGTACCTCAAATTCATAGCCTGCTTCAATAAAAATAATTTGTTGTTCCCTGATTTTGAAGCATACAAAGTTTCAAGCTTGTCCCACAAGGTCTTCCACAAGGTCTTCGCATGTGTGTCATTAACAATATGATTGAAGACATTATCATCTACCCATTGACGAATATAGCCACAAACCATCTCATGCTCAAAAGCCCAGTCTTCATCAGACTTGTTCTCAGGTTTCTTAGTAGTAAACATAGATAAATGTAATCTTTTAACCAATAGCAAATCCTTCATTTTTTCTCTCCATTTATGATAATTAATTCCGTTCAAATTAATCATTTTACCGTAATTAGGCTCCATCATTCAGTCAAGTAAATTCCCAGAAAAATAAATAAATTAGCTCTGATGCCACTTGATGGGAGAGGCACAGTTATGCAGCGGAATAAAATTATGTTTGAGAAATAAAACATTTCCCACTTGAAAGAACCAAGAGGAACTTAATCTACGACAATCCAAAAATTCAGAGTCTAAAAATAAATAATATGAAAGAAAGAAGATCACACCAAACTTTTAACGTGGAAACCCCTAATGAGAGGGACAAAAACCACGGGACCTAGTCCAGAAAAATCTCCACTATAATATCAAAGAGTACAGAGTATAGAGAAGCACTTCTGAAAAATAATCTTAGTTCTACTTACAAATAAATAGTGAAAAACACTCAACAGAGGAATAGAGCGTGTTCAAACAGTGAAAGAAATAAAATTCTAAAAATATAAGATTGATGTCGGTGGTGAAAGGAGCAAGAAGATGAAGTTTCACAAAAAACATAGCACAAATGAGTACTCAAACAGCTGCTCAAAGTAATCAGGAACTCTAGCGGGCAAAGGCAACACAATCTGTTTCTGCTCTCTTTTTTGTGTGGAGTGTAAAAACTTGCTAAGTCACTTTAGGATATTTTCTTAAAACCTGTCAGACTGTCTCAATATTTTATTATTTTAAATATAATATTATTGGGCCTAACTTGAGGAGGACCCATGTTGGGAGATGGATTATCTGTGTTGTTGAACTGAATCTAATCAACACATCTCAATATGGTTTCTTCATTGCATGAATCATTACCTTCCTTGCATGAATCATTACCTTCCTTGTGATTGATTTGTTACGTTGCATGATCTAGATTTTCTTTTTTATAGAGGATTTGTGTAGAAAAAGTTCCATTTATCCATAAGAACAATCTCTTCCACGTACGCTGCCATGAGTTAATCTACATAAATTCACAATCGCGCAGAATTGATTTGAATGGAGTGGATTAGCTTTGTTAAGAATTATTGCATAAGAAAACACTACAATTTTTAGTGGTTGAGTTTGGTTGCTTCTGCAATGTTAAATGAATCTTGTTTTCTTATGTTATGAGAACCATGATATTGTACTGTCAAATGAATCTTGGATGCTCTTTTTACTGCTCTACATGTTTAGTTTAATACTCTGCAGATAGAAATCTAACAATTGAAAACAATTACAAGCCAAGAGTAAAATCAACTTTTGGATAAATTTATAATTTCAAGTATTACAGTGATGTAATTATCATGAACAAAATTGTTTATTAATCAAAATTGCTTTGATTATAATTGGTCATATCTTTTTATTTATGGATGTCTACAATCATAATCTCATCAAATATTCTTAAATAAGTTTGTAACACACATTCCAATGAAATCTATGATTTGGGGTGCCACCACACTAAATTAATTCTCACTCATGGAATATAGTAAAGTGATGGATGTGTAATTAACCAAACTTATTGATTTAGTAAAGACCCGAAGACATCTTAGGTTGTTTGTTTAAGTCTAAAAAGATGAGGAAGCAGCAGCAAGAGGAATGCTATTGATCCAAGCAGTGATATAAAAAGAGAAGCAGCCACTTGGTCACAAAATTTGCCAAACAAATTGCACACTTTGTTCCAATGCACATGTGAGTTTCCATGCAAGTCAAGGAGGCCAATTGCAATGGCAGCTCCTTGGCTAGAGAAGAGCAAAGCCCCCATTAGTGTGTCAAACTCAGTGATCACTGTCTCCATCCCTTTACGCCTGTTTCCAACACTCAACAACAGAGACAATGTTGCATATGAACATGCTATTGCATTTGCCCCCACAAAGTACCTAATATGCATCACATTTGTGTCAATTTCATTTGCCGTATTTATGAGATTATTTTAGAATGTCTTATTAAAAAGGCAAAGATATAAAATAATGAAAATTTTAAAATATAATAAATGATGGGATAGATACAAATAAAAAAATGGCGTTTGCATCGTTCTTGATATTTACAAGGTTTCTCAATACAAGAATATATTTGTGATTAGAATTTAATTTGAAACAGCAAAGAACTCCCCTATCGCATTATGGTACGTAGAGGAATCTGGCAATTATATAATGTAGATTTGAATTTAGAATTTTTAAATAACTGTGGAGGAACAAGGTATGTTTAAAATGGAGGCCACCTGCTCATTTGATGAGTAAAGTAAATTTATTAGCACTTTGTCCTTTTGTGCAATTCAATGCTTAAAAATGAATTAAAGCACATTCAGCACATTTTGCTTACCTGTGGAAGGTTCGATGGGAGGGGGAGAAACCGGTGTTCAACTTATGAAAAGGAGTATTTCATTCAAATTTGTGAGGCAATTGGTAAAATTGTCAATAGGAGATATAACTACATTTGATGTTCTGTACATGAGAAATGACCCCAAACATAGACTCATGCTCTGTCTCTTGTGGTAGGAATTGTCACACTCTATTCATATCTTCTAATATCTAAAAGCAAATTCTTCCTTTATGCCACCTGGAAAAAAATCAGCAATTGGTACGAAATTAAAATTGATCAGAATAGATGATGTCACACCACGTGCTGGTTCAGGCATTGGAACTAGGCGAATGCTTTGTTGGAAAGAAAAAAAAAAACTTGTTTAAAATCAGTAAGAAAACGTTTCTAATTTCTGAATTAAATTATCTTTTTATTTTTTTTAACCTGTTGATTAATATGTTTTTCGTGAATTACCTTGCTTTAAGAGTACTTACTAGTAGGTAAAAGAGAGTTTATTGATATTTTTTTATTTAAATAGTATTATTTTATTTTTAGTTTTTTTTAATAATCCTTTTTATTTTTAACTTTTTTAAATAGTATTTTTTATTTTGTAATTCTTTAAATAACACTTTTTTTATTTTTTTATTTTTTTCTTTTTGTATAATTATATTAATTGTGTTATTTTTATTTATTTTATATTCTGTTTTTTACGGTCACTTTAATTATGCTATTTTTTAAGAATTATTAAAAAATTTTAATTATTAATTAATTAAAATTAAATAAAAAATAATATAAAAATAATTGAATTAATTTTTCTTAAAAAATTAATACAAAGAGAATGAAATAAAATATTTTATATATTTTTTAACTAATTAATTATAACAAAAAAAATAATAAATATTTTATTTTATATTAAATTTAAATTTGTTATTTAAAGATATTTATAAAAATATTATTTATTTTTATAAAGATATTATTTAATATTTATCATTTAACTTTTTACAAAGATAAAATTTGATTTTGAATAAAGATATATTTTATTTTTAATAGGGATAAAAATTTGTAATTGTATTTTATATTAAAATTAAAATTAGAAGAAAAAATTATAATAAATTATAAAACTGTTATTTGAATTAAAAATTATATTTTTATTTTGTTAAAAAAATCTAAATAATTAATAATAAAAATAAATAAAATTTATGTAAAACAAAACATAATTAATTATATAAGAAGTGAATCTTCCGATAATATTGAGACATGTTGTTGTTAATTTAAAAAAAAATTAATTACTTTTATATTATTTTTATTTAATTTTAATCCATTAATAATTAAAATTTTTAATAACTCACATAAAACAGTACAATTGCAGTAAAAAAAATATAAAATAACACAATTGATATAATAGTAAAAAGAATATAATAATAAATAAAGAAAAGTAAAAAATAGTATTATTTAAAAAATTAAAAAATAAAAAATACTATTTGAAAAATTAGAAGATAAAGAATGTTATATAAAAAAAAAGTTCTATTTAAATAAAAAAAATATTGATTGACCAATTGGAAGCAAACAAGAATAAACAAGATGATGAGCAATGGTCTTGTTATTTCAAAATAGTTTTTTTATTGTTTTAATTTAATCTATTTTTCTTCTAATTTATATTTATTCAACGTAGTAGCACAGTAGGATGCGGTGAGGTCAGACAAGATATTATGGAACGGAAGAACGTTAAATCATTATTTTATGAAATTAAACAATATATTTCCTAAAATAAAGTTTCGTAGCCACGAGGCGGTGAGGTGGTGCGCCACTTGTTTCCCGTCCAGTTGGTTTTGTGAACTCTGTTTTATTTCATCATTTATCCCTTTTCTCTCTCCCTTCTATATATATATATATATTTCTTGTGCAAGTGATCAAAATAAATGTTAAATATTAAATTTTATTGTAAGTGATTAAGATTGAAATATAAATACGAGATTTTCATTTTAAAATATATCTTACTCATGAATATCAAACATAATAACAGAATTATTATAAACTTTACAATTCTAATAATAAATAATAGATTACACGTGATGATTTATGAGATAATGTTGATTCAAACAATTAAAGAAATATGTTAGTTAACAACTTAATTCCAAGCAAAACCACATTGATGAACATGGGCAGAGGTAGATGAAGATCACCCATCACAAATTCCAGTCACTCTCTAGTTCCATGTTTGCTTTTAATAATATATAATATTACTTCTTAAATTTAATTAAATTTTCAGATTCCTTTATCCCTAAAATGGCTGAATTGAAATAAATAAATCATCGGTTTTTTTCTTATGTAAAATGGTTAAATTTCACGTTGTTATGTATAGCAGAGTCACGGGAGAGTCCGGATCACTTATTTTTTTGTTAGTTAACCATAATTACAGAATATACTAGTAAATATTTTTATTTTTTATATAATTATTTCACTTTACAATATAAGATGTTGAATTAGTTAAAACTCAAATTATAATGTATATATGAATATATTATAATAAGACATTTTTATAAGTACATTAAAACGGTCATGTATCACATATTTTACATTCCACATACCCCGTATTAAAGATGGAGAGGAGTACTAGAAAAATCTAAATACGTATTTATTAGAAATACAACTAAGGTAACGCGTGTGTGTGAAAAATTACTTAGTTTTAAAATTATTTTTTTAAATTAAATTAAATTCAAACTAAATTATAATTCGATCAAGTAACAACACTTAAGAATAAGCTAAATTAAGGAATATATAAGGGTTTGTCCCGCACAAAAGAAATATTGCAGTACTCTCAAATCATATGATTGACCACAATGTGTTCATCAATTTATCTGAGTAATTTGAGCACAAGAATTTTGCAACTAATTGTCTATCAAATTGAACCAATCGTATCTCAAAACATTACCAAAGATATTTACAATATAGAAATCATAGTTAAACTAGCAGTTTTAAGACCTGACCTTATAAAAAAATATAATTAAAATATGTTAATGTGACAAAAGAAAGCCTTAACTAAGATTCTGAATAAAAAAAACTGCTTATTATTTATATAAAAATGTAAACAAAAAATTACGAATAAGCAGGCCTTATAAGATAATTGCATTAAAACAAAACTTGCAAGGAAATCTAGAAAATAACATGACTCAAAAGGTAAAATAAGATCGACCCTTGCATTGGATGACCTTATTGCCGTAAACCCATTTATAAAATAATATGATAGATAATTATTTGAATGAACTCTAGAAATGAATTTCAGTTAAAATTGATTTTAAAATAATATTGTTTTAAATCTTATTCAAAAAGATTTTGTAATTTTCAACCCAAAAGTTAGTAAATTGTATACAAAATATTTTTTTCCATCTCAATAAATCCTGATAAAAAAAAGCATGCATCCCATAGTATTTCCAAATGTAACATTTCCAACTACCCAAACGTTGAAGCAAGGGAAAGAAAGAATAACCAAGCCATGCATAAAACAATCCAATCAACACTTTGGTACAATAGTTACTCCCTCAAATCCAAAATTTGCAGTTCATGTAACCACAATACAGAGCCAAATCATATTCATGATTATAAGTCACTCAATCGGATGTCAAACTCCATTCGAACAAAAAAACTAGAACAAAGGAATGTTCAAATATCAGCCAAAATGATTTTAGAATTATGGGATTGAATGGCATTTTCTGGAGTCAAATTGCTTTAGAACAGAAAAAGCCAAATTGTTTTTTTTTTTTTTTTCTTTT
>Ga0209489_103382_pt1 | contig 31204 bp, 9 predicted proteins | sample SiratrowhiteBW_FD_187527 | JGI IMG/M metagenome (GOLD analysis project Ga0209489, IMG submission 187527) | Root nodule microbial communities of legume samples collected from California, USA - Siratro white BW (SPAdes) (version 2) | ecosystem: Host-associated > Plants > Roots > Nodule | place: USA...
AAACACAGGCTAATACCTATAGCCCTCAACAATACACAGATTTGCAGTTTTACAAAGTTACAGTTCAAACATTCAAATCTTGATACAAACAGGATCAAGACAGCTAAAGAAAAACTCCCTGATTGATGCGCAGAAGAGGCCTTGCACGGTGTTGAAGAATTCCAGTCGCACAGCTGGTCAAGATCGATCTTCAACAAAAAGACCCAATCTGGTTTTTCTCAAGAATTTTCAAAAACAGAACTCAACTTTCTCACTGGTTTGTTGCTGGATTTTTCTCACTGTTTTCTTTCTACGTTTTCTCAATTCTATTTTTTGATATCTGTAAGTTGTGGCGCATTTTAGAAGTAACACAGTTTTTATAGGAGAAGAGGCGCCAATTCAGTTTTTCCGAAAACAGTTATTTCAGTTACGTCAGGAGTCGAATAAACTGATTCGACTTGACTTGAAATCAATTTATATTTCATCAGTGTTTCATTTTTCCAAAACTGATTTTTACCCAAAGTTAAAACCTTAATTTTATTTTGATTGAATCACTTTGACCATGTGTTACTGGATTCCTTCTTCACTTATGTCAAGGTTCTTTGCCAATCAATCTCGAACACACTCACACCAAATCAAGACCAAAATCCAATTGCTTGCTTGCTGTCATTGCTTAGCTGAACTTGTCTTGTATGGCTTCATCAAATCCATTTAGTATTGTGAGAATACTAACAATGGTAATAAATGAGAATTATAGTAATTGATAAGAAAGATCATTATAAATATACAATCAATCTTCATAAAATATTGAATAAGATCATATTAGGATAAATGTGGTTAATATGCTATTAGGTACAAGTGTATCATATGTTTTACAAAAGATCTTGGAGAACTTATAATAAAGATAATAATCACATTTTTTTATGGAGAAAACAAAGTAGAAGAAGAGGAAGAAATCAAGGGAAACAATGCACTTTTTTCATAAATTGAATCATATTGCAAAAAAATATGCTCAATGCATGAATTTCCACTTTGGATAAAGCAAAAAAACAATCATACTACAAACACATAACGAAAAAAAATTTATTTCACCATAGCAACAAGTCAATAATGAACAAGTCATAAACAAATACAACTTCTTCTGAAAATTTTACAATCCACTAATAACGAAGTTAATCTTGTCAACAATACAATAGGTGAGAACTTCATACAATATAATCTAAGCAAGGTAATAATTATGATTTGTCTTGGATCATTTACACATAAGCCACAAATCACGTGATAAACACAGTTTTTTTTTTTACAAGTTTTTATAAAAGCAAATCCATGAAACAAGTGAGATTATAACAATACACACATTAAAATCAAGCATGTTGCATCTCAAAAAATGTTTTGTTCACTTTATACATATAACAAGTACAACACCTTTTGAAAATTCTTCACTCCACTATAATGAAGTTAATCTTGTCAATAATACAACATGTGAGAACTTCATACAATGATCTAAGCAAGATAATAAGTCTTGGATCATTGGCACATAAGTCACAAAACCATGTGATACACAAAAGTTATTTTTTACAGGTGTTTATAAAAGCAAACCCTTAGATGTTAGATTAACTAACAATACACACCTTATAGTCAAGCATGTTGGAACCATTCATCTCACAAAATGTTTTGTTCTATATAATGCTTTATGTGATGTCTCTTTTCCAGTATATATATATATATATATATATATAGGTATGTACGTATACATGTATATATATATATATATATATATATATATATTATGTTTCCTAATTAAATTTTTAAAGTATTAATAAGATATATTAGAAAATAAATATCTTCAAATTTAATAGACAAAGTGTACTTAAATGAAAAAATTGAATTAAATTTGTATAAGTTTGACTTCATCTACTATATCATAAAACTTGAATATAATATTGATTGCATCTTACCAATATAAGTTTTACAAAAAAGCATATAAGTACTCATGTATTACCTTTAAACCTTACTCTTTGATTATCAACCAAAGGTATATTAATTCATAGGCAAAATGAAACTTTTAATGAATATTTTTAGTATCCCCTACTCTCTTAAAAGATGCTTCTTAAAAGATGCTTGAAATAAAAATTAAACTTAAAAGGAGTTTATTACAAATAGGAAAGAAATAGAATAATGCAATCATTATAGCATAACCATCTTTTAAATGGAGTACAAATAAAAACACTTCAATATAAAAGAAACATTTTAAATGATTGGATGAAAATGAAAAATGTTCCCCCATATAAACTTATTAACATTTGACTTAATATCACGAGAACAAAGAATTTTCCAAGCTTTTAGAAAGACTCGTTTAGATGAAGTTGGATAGGATCCATATTGATCTAGGACAAAATTTGGCATCGAAAGTTGCAAAAAAATAAATGTTATGTCTATATCTTTGAACCAAAAAATCATACCTTGAGATGAAGTTATCCTCCTTAGTTGATTGTTTCATGTATACATTATCAAAAGTTGGGCATTCCTCGACGAGAAAAGTTCCATGTTAGTGAGTTTACCTATATTATCATATTGACATAAGTAATGACATGAAGTACTAGGAATCATATAAGTTGACTACCTTCAATACTCAACTATACTTAAGGGTGATTATAGCAAGATGTTTATCTTTTCTATTTCCCTTATTTTGGTTGGATATAAGTTCACATTTTTCTAGTTTGGACAGGTTGACTAAAGTTGGTTTGGGAGTTTCCCTTTTCTCTTTAAAGGGTTATAAGTTTTGACATTCCTTAAAAAAGGTGCAACATTTTCTTTGGTAAGTGTTTTCCACTAGAGGACTCTCTACAAACACTAAAGCTATGAGTTTATCACTAGAGCTACCCTTGTCCATGGATGTATGAAACACTTCATCATCACTTCGAGATGAACTAGACATATTTAAAAGGCAAGGAAGAATGATGCATCTATAATTGTTTCTCAAAAAAACTTGGTAACCACAAAAGAGAACAAAGCGTGGGAAAAATAAAATAAAGAATGAGCAATTAAAAATTGTTAAGCATGAGTGAAGGTAAAAAGGTAGGCTCGTTATGAATAATGCACCTAAATGATTACTTATAAGTGATAAAATCTTAACTCATCACTTGGAAAGATTGAAGACAAATGTTGTTATCAAACACATCAAAATAACGAGCTTTAAGCTTAATTGTTACACATTCGAGCATCACGCAAAGTCATATATCAAATAAAAATATGTTAAGCTTTCATAGAGTTCAAGTTCCATCTCGAATTATATCTCAATAACTTTTTAATTATTAAATTTATTTAGTCCTCATAAAATTAGAGGATTAAACTAAGTTGTCCACCTTCTTAAATAGAGTTTTGTTCATAGTTTGAGATTGGAAGAATTTGTGTACCCACTCATATCAAGTATATCAAAATATAATTTGGTTATTCATTATATAAATAAATTATTATCAATGAATTAGTTGATAACAACATAAAAGACAAAACCTAACAACCTAGTCATCTTATATTATTTCTCGAATATAATATCAAATTTCTTTATAAGATCATTATTATATCATTATTTACATAATTTATTCTAAAAATCAAAGATTCAAAAGCTTACATTACAACTAGAAAGTAAAATTTTAACTCATACTCATTCTTCTACTAATATATTATACTGGTACTTGCAAAAGACCTTCATTCATCTCTCATTCATAGATCTTATTGATATAAAATTCTTTCTTCATTAAAATTGATAAATTTAAATCGTAAAATCTAAAGGTTTTACCTTATTAACAAATTATCTAAATACTTTAAAGTTTTTATTAAGAATACTTAATAAATATATTAGAATGTATTGCCTTTCACTCTCTAATATTCTTTCACTAACTTAAGTATTGGAATATCATTTGGAAGTGAATTTTCATTTTATTCTTGTTCATACCGTATTACCATAAAACTTTTTCCTTTTCAGAATTCTCAATTTAACTTGTAAGGTAAGCTTAATGACTTCACCTTATTAATAATACAAGAACATTCTATTTTTAAGTAAAAATAATATATAATCATATTATTTTGACATATTTTGTTAGATTTAGTGTAAAAAAATAAAACAAATCAATTTAAATACTAAATTAAAAAATTATATTGATTATAAAAATAAGGTAAGATATGTTTTAGTTGGAGAAGATTTTGACAATTTTCAATTTAGAAAAGTTTCAATAACTTATTTAATTGTCATACATTAAATTTACTTTTATTTAAAATTCAAGAATCAATTAATTTCATTAAGTAAACTGATAAATATAAATTCATATTCTTTTATCATTAAAGCAAAGTGAAAATGATTTTCTTTTTTTTGACATATTTTTACAATTATGATTTTTAGTAGAAAAGCTTTTTATGATATCACTAGTAAAATTTGAGTAATGTTAGTACACCACATTTTGATATGCCAACTATTTAATAATTTTTTTTAATTAAGAGAGGATGGGAAAGTTACTATGTCTGATCGTAGTTAATTTATTGATGATGAATTTTATCTTTATAAGCTTTATGGTAAAAAGTCTTTATTAAAACTAAAATATTTTTCTAACAACTGAAATTAGCTAGAAAATACTATACCTAAATTCATCTTTTCAGTTCGTATATAGGGAAATAAGAAGTAAACACATAACATATTTACCCTTAAGGCAACGGATTAAGGGCATCATACAACATTACGCCAACATGATATTCTTAATTTTTTTTTATTAAATATAACACACAATATTTTGTGGTATAAATTTTAGATATTTTCTTTAACGATGTAATGTTATGATATCTTTTATTATTAACTTCTTCAATTCACTCCACATGACAACTAACGATTCACTTAATAAAAATGATTAAAACCTAAACAAAAGTAAATCTTTTTGTTATGGTATTGAAACAAAAATCATCAAAACCTTTTATACGAAAGAGATATATTACTCGAAATAAAGAATTAAAAAAAGAAGAATTTAACCTAAATTTAATATTAATCAAATTAACCAACTTTTCTTAAATTTCATATTAATTAAATAGAAGGCCCGATGCATTAAAAAAATGTGTCTCCCTTTTAAAACACCTACCACCACCATTCACTTCACCTACCACCCACCCACCCTCGATGGAGCCACAAAATTCGTGTTCTACTCTTTCAATAAGAAAGAAAATGGTTTTCGCTTTATTTTATAATAAAATTTAGATTTAATTAAGTTTTAAATTTATTATAAATTGAAGCGTTTTTAATTGACTCTTTATTAAATATTTTATTCTGTTGAGCACTTCAAACGTGTATATTTTTAATTAAAATTCGCCTCTTTCTATAACCAACACATTTTCTCATTTGTTATTTTATATTAATTATAATATTATTTTATATTTATATAAAAAAGACTTAATTCATATTAAAATTTATGAATAAAATTCAATTTTAATCTAAAAAAACAAAAAAAAGTAACGTATGTTAAAACCCCAAACAAACATAGCCACCTTCTTCTTCCTTTGCATCTTTCGCTCCGCTCCACCCACTGTGTAAACCCTAATTCCACGATGTTGACCTCTGCATCTTCCTCCGTCTTCTCCTTCATCCCCAACCTAAAGCCCTCACATTCTTCTCGCTTCACCGTTCGGGCTCACGTCAAATCCCCCACACTCCCCAACCTCAAAGTCCTCGCCGGCGCCGCAGTCTTCGCCGCCGTCGCGCTCCAATTCCCCTCCGCACGCGCCTCTCCTCCGCCTCCGCCCCCTCCCCAAACCGAACACCGCAGCGAAGAATCCCTCTCGCCTCTCTCAGAAATCCTCGAAACGAACTCCGAGGCCCTCGCCGCTCTCAAGTCCCTCCTCCAGGAGAAGCTCGAGCTCGGCGAGGACGACGAGGCGCTCGCCATCCTCAAGCGCCTAATCGCCGCGCAGCCGGACGCCGTCGACTGGAAGTTCCTCGCAGCGCGCCTCGCCTCCGAGACCGGCGACGCCGACGCCGCGCGCGCGTACTACGAGGAAGTTCTGGCGGCGAACCCGCTCTCGTTCGAGGCGCTGTTCGAGAACGCGCTGCTGATGGACCGGTCAGGGGAAGGGGAGGCGGCTATGCGGCGGCTGGAGGAGGCGCTGCGCGTGGCTGAGGAGGACAACAAGAAGAAGGAGGCGAGGGACGTGAAGCTGATCATGGCGCAGATCACGTTTCTGCAGAAGAATGTGGATGAAGCGTTGGCGATTTACGATGAGCTGACGAAAGAGGATTCGAGGGATTTCAGGCCTTACTTTTGCAGAGGCATGATTTATAGCTTGCTTGATAGGAACGAAGAGGCGAAGGAGCAGTTTGCAAAATACAGAGAGTTGAGTCCCAAGAAATTTGAGGTTGATGGGTATTTGAGAACCCCTTTGTCAAGGATGAAGCTTTTTAGCACCGATGAGAGCTGAAAAATAGTTACTGATAAGAACAGTAGCAATAAATTTGCGGCAACTGGAATAATAAGGATGGTAAACTGAGTTCGATTTTTTGCTTTCGCTATGCTGTATTGCTTCCTATGCCACTGTTGAATGATGGGTGGGTGTAAAACTTTGTACTTTTAGAGTAAATCATAGAGAAATAAAGATTATTATTATTGAATTCAGTTGCTGCTGGAACTGATGAACTCAGTAATGTCATATTAGTGCTGCTATGAATGGATTGTTGTAGCAGTAGCAGGAGGTATTACTGTTTTCTGATATTTATCAGAATATTACATACCAAATATTTGGTTTTTGTGTCTTTTAAGGTATGGTTACCTTTATATTGATTTGGTGTTTCTGGAATCATTATTTTCCTGTCTCTTAAATCTAATCTTCGAAACAAACACATCCTAATATATGTTTGTTTCTGGTGGACGTTTGGTCATATTTGCAAGGCACACAGACAAAACCAGAAAAATGCAGTAGTTTTGGAATGGCCAAATATCAAAGCATGTGGAAACTGCATCTAATGGACATGGAGTGTCACGTTTACGCCGGACACGCATAGACTTGTGGGACTTTGATTACTTTAACACTACGCCGTCTGGTTAAGAAATGAAAGTAGGAATATTTATAGCTATATTTCTTAAAAGATGTATGGAAACATTCCCATTTAATAGAGTTTAAAAAATAATTTTAGAAATATGAAAAATTAACCAAACATGTCCAAGAATAATTTAGATCTAAAAGTAACTTTCCATCATAATATGTTTGGATTGCATATAAAGTTTGGTTGAAAAGAACAAACAAAATATGCCTGCTTCATTTACGTTTACAATGATAATGAAGAAATAATATTTAACCTCCACTTAAATTCTGAGAAATGATAATAGAAGGTATGACAAATAAAGTAAAATTTTAAGATAATGATTTTAGAATCACATTTTCCAAAATCAAATAGCAGAAAGCAAAAAAAAAACAAAGAAGTTAGTTGTCCCGACATATCCGGCATATCCGAAGACTAACTACAAATGATACCAATGAACTTGCTATTTTGTATGTTTCTTTACGTAAACTTTGGATACTGCTGTATCAGGATCACCTTTTAGATGCTGAATATCTTGATTTTTTATTTTGAGAAATTAGTTTTCTTGTTTTCAATTGAGAATACTATAGGTTAAAAAAAAATTCAAATATTATATTTTTCTTTTCCTATACTAACTTTGTGAAATACTTTATATACAATTCTTTTTCCTTTTTTTTATCGATAACAAAAAATATTATTAATAAAAGGCAAAAATAAATTGTCTCAATCCATATACAAAAGATAAAAACAAAAAGAAAAAGAAACTAATTACAGGACAACTTTTAAGCTCAAGATCACCCCCTATCATGTTTATTATTCAAGAGGTGAGCTACATGATGATTTGGTTCTGCATAAATGTTCTCACACATGTTACATGACCAATAGTTTATTGTGTAAATCAAAAGTACTTAATTTGAAATTTCATTCGAATCAGTAGAGCATAGTTAAGATCTATAGCACATCTTCCTCCCACCAATACATCTCGATAGTGTGTAACCAATACATCTTAGCAATGTGTTATAATGTTGTGTTATAATGTTCTTGGAGTACCAACATCAGACATTCCGTTTGCATATATTGATCACACTATCATTCACATTCATTTCTATCTTTACAACAGAGTTTGAGCTTTGCAATGTTTGCCATATGTTACAGATAAACTTTATCACATTTTCTTAATCCTATGTACCTATATTTGTTGAGCTTGATTCCTGACAACCTCCATTCTGTGGCGAATTGTTGATGACTCCAACATGTTTGATCCCAATGTTGGCCTCCTATATCCATGAGCTTGTTTTGTATAGTGTTCCTATAATGTTTTTGTAACAACTTGGAAAGAACATAACTTCTACAAGCATTCCCTAGCTTGAACCTGCACACATCACAACACAATACTTATATATATCACCAGCAGAAACAAAATTTCCTGCGTAATGGTAAAAATATTAAAGCAAAATATAACGCCTTAGCTTATCCATAGGACCACTGCTATTACAATTTTCCTCTGTTGGCAAAGTATTCAAGGGGAGGGGTATTTGCTTCTAATCAATGTTACTTCTCCTTTCATATGTGATTCAGTAGCAGAGCTTGTAACAGTACTATATCCAAATTCAAATTAGCTGCAACCAGGCCAGAAACATCTATGTTTATGAACTAATCATAATATTAAAAATGTCATCGACAAGAAAATCCCGTTCATTATTTTAATATATCACAACTAATCGCCTCAAACTTAGCTTCCATATTCAATCTTTCTGAAATTGCTTGGACCTCTCAACTATAAACTATCTAAAATCCCAGTATCAATCCCTACAAAGTCAACTCAGTGACTTTAAGCATGTTATAGGGTTCAAACACCAATAGGAATAGGTGAACCTAGCTTTCTTATATTTCCATGTTATCCATGCCTTTTTAATTGAGCTAAGGTAAAGATCTTTTCTACACATCAAACTTTAAGTTCCTGGAAATCACATTGTTTATATGTGTCCATATGTTCCATATTATAGTCATCCACACTGTATTGCACTTTTTACTTAATGTCCTCAACCCAAAGCCTACCGTACTGCAATAGTGTACTGTTTGCACTTATATCCACAAGTCACACAAGTTCCAAATATTACTTACTACCCTACACGTGACAAAAAAAGATGGCTTGAAGATTCTTGATATGTTTGACAAGCAACACACCTTCTATCAATCAATATCATTCCTCTTAAGATTTTTTTTTTTTTTTTTTTATATATTGCTAGCCTATCCTGAATGACTCTGCAAGCACAAAACTGTGCTGAAGGTAGTGCTTTAGAATTTCAAAACTTCTCATATAAAGTATCATCGTGCCCTCTAATTTCATTTCTTACCTTGTTGCATTACAAAAAAATCATGTATGTGGTGACATTTATTTTTGTATAAAGCGTTAATTATAAATGCCGCTTTATACATGTGCGGCGTTTCAGAGAAACGTTATAGATCTGGCCGCCACAAAATATAAAATAGCATTTTTGTCCGAAACGCTGCAGCATGCGCCATATTATACCTTGTATAAAGCGACATTTTTTCGATGTAATTAATGTCAATTGAAATGTCGTAATTATTTTTATTGCCAATAACAATAAATGATACCTCTAAATATCATTATAAATGTTTTAATACGACACTTATTATGGCCATATTATAATTAATGGTGAATGATAATACGTTAGTTCTAAATGTCGTGATTTTAATATTAAAAAAAATATGCAATATTTTATAATTATATATTCAGTATTTTATAATTATATATCTAGTAGTATTTAATAATTTATCAGATTTTATAATCATATATGTTATATACATATCCAATAGAAGAAAACTAAAATAACAATACTTTTGTAATAATAAAAGATCACATTAAAATATTTCATAGTGCAACATAACATAGTATATGTTCTAAAAGAGTTCACAAAATATTTGGTTCCTAAACACTATTACAACTTACTAAATTGTTTAAACTCACTTCCCTTACGAAATACAAAACAAAAAAAAAAAACATATATTTAATCTGTCTTGCTGCCTCCACTTGATCCTACAATTTGATTTGGGGATGGAGCACCACTTGCAACATCTGATGCCTGAAATATTAGCAGCAAAGAAAATTAAATACTGAAGCAAGATGTAAATGTTAATACTATAGCAGAATTATTTGAGACACTTACCAAACCAGGTGCCATTACGACAGCAACATGTTCAGGTACATCCGATCTTGTTGCAATGTAGGCAAGCAAGGAATTCATTTGTTCTTTTAGAGTTGCAAGTTCAGTTTCCATCTTCATTACCTTATCCTCAACTTGTGGTGAAGGTGCACTTGACGAAGCATGATGCATACCGGTTAATCTTGTTGTAGACTTCTTAAAAACAAGAGAAGAACAAGCTCCAAATGACATTCCTCTAACTCGACCTTTGGATGATCCTTTGGAGTTGGTTGTACAGGCCATACATCCCCACCATAACCTATCCAAAAAATATCAATTGTTCATCACTAGTTGGTTGTACTTCAGAAAGTCAGATGTTGAGAGAATCATCAATTGATGTTATCAATACATGAATGATAATACCACTTACTGATTTTCTCATCACTATTTCAAATCAGTTATTTTACTTCTAAAGAAAAGTGCAATCTAGAAAAACTTGTGTTGTTGGACTAAATCAGATACACATGGTTTTATATCATAACAAATAATGGTATTGTTTAACTTCAAAATTAGTTTCATGTTTTGGTGGTCGAAACAATTTGTTGAGTTGGTTTTAGAATTACCTGCAACATGGCCATTAGTGCACGCATCAACAATTGCTTGGGTGTCCATAATTGCTCCTCTACCATTGTTAACAATCACCACACCCTTCTTGCACTTAGCAATTCTATTCTTGTCAAACATTCCTCTGAATCACAAAAAAAAAAAAAAATTAGTCATTACTGATCACTAGAAAATGTTCAAAGGATTTCAAAATTCATGCATAACCAATGTGTGAATACATATCCAAATGCACCTGCAATGTACATATGCATAATACATAATACAAGCCAAAACACCTATCATTCTTATGTTCTATTAGCTATGAATTAATCCCTTGTGAAAGTTAACAAAATAATACATACCATGAGATTTTAAGCGTGAAATAAAAGGATAATTTTGAGAACATAAAAGTATACCTTGTCTGCTCAGTGAGAGGCATGTTGATAACAATTACATCACACTTAGGAAGCATTGCATCAAGATCCTCCTCAAACTTTGCTCCAATCTCTTCCTTCAATTCAGGGTTCATCTTAAGACGATCATAGTATAGAAGATTACAGTTAAAAGGTTTCAACCTCTGTAGTAAAAACTTCCCAATTCGTCCAGCACCAACAGTTCCTATTGTCTTGCCTTCAAGATCATAAGCTCTATGCACAATGCCAGCAACATTCCATTCCCCATAATAAATAATTTTTTATATTAGATTAGATAATTCTAGAATTGGTTGACATTACACATTCTAAAACAACCAATAATTGTTTTCAATTTTTCATGTAAGTTACTAGATCGAATTGATTATGGTAGTTAAATAAAGCACAAAGAAAATATTACTTGGTACACATAGCAAACATATATCAACATGACAAATGTTACAAAATCTCTAGCACAAATCAACTAGCAAAATTCCTAAAATAATGGTCTCTGTGAAGGAGAGATAGCTTCTTTATTAAGAAGCTAACCATTATTGATGGATTATAAAAAAATGGTTGAAGGACATACACAACTCACCAATTACAAATATGCTCTTTGTAAACCTACACTGCTACGATTTATGGTTGAACTCCGAATAGTTAATTGCTTAATTGCTTGTCTTCTCTCTCTTCCTAGTACTTTACTTGTAAAGTGATGCCTCTGTATATCATCTTTTTCTACTACTACTAGGCATGTAGGTGAAGTTGCAAATTTTATTATTTGTAAACTTGTTATGGGTGATTGACTTCACAAGCCCCCAATGATCCAATCCCTGTGCCAATATAATTAAGTCTTGGTCTGTTTAATATTAAATATTCCTCTTAATTGAAGCTTTACCAATACAAAATTGGCTACTTTATTCTAACTAAATCGACAAGCTGTCATTTGTTTTTTCTTCTTTATTGTAGTTTTAGTTATGGAATGGGAAAAATGAAAACAATTAAATTCTGTAAAATAAGGTTTAGATCGAGTTCAAGAGGGGGGGTGAATTGAACTTTCAAAATCTTTTCGCAAATTTGATTTATTCTTCAAGTAGAGAATGAAAATTCTTAATTCAATCAATTAACTCATGTAATTCTGGATTGTCCAGTAAACAATCAATTGTGCACATCGGAAATTATTGAATATAAACCCAGAAAAACAGTTTCAGTGTAGAAATGTTTTAACCCAGATTCAATATGATGAAACACAATCCAGTAGATTAAAAACAATCCAGAAACACAGTTGATTCAGATATATGAAAAACAGATGCTCAGAATATAATCAACTATATGATCAGATTTTAATCCAGTCAATTTAAATGATCGCAGCAGTTGAATAAAAGAAATCAAGAAGAGTAGGGAGAAAAGCAAGAACACAGAATTTTTATCTTAGTTCACCCTTCCACAAGGGCTACGTCCAGTCCTTTGCAAACTAGCAAAGATTTCCACTAAACAGATCACAAGATCAGATTACAACCCTTGCTCCCAGCAAGTTACAAACTGCTCCCAGCTGTAAACCCACACCTCACTGAACCCCTCAGCTAGTGTGTAACCAGTGCAGAAACCCACTACACCACAACACTTGCAGTCCGCAAGCAACACTGCTCCCCGCAGCACTCACCCTCTACTGAACCCCTCAGCAGATGTGAGACCAGTGTAGAAACCCATTGCACCAACTCAATTACAAACCCAGTAATTGAAAACAGCAAACAGATTACAGATCAACAGGATCAGAAAGATCACAGAGTACTTCTACACAAAACAGATTACAAAGAATGAAGATCAGGTGTAGAAGACTTAGCTTTGATCCAGAACCAAAGTAGCAAGAACCTCACTTCAAGGATGCTTTAAAGATTCACGTTCTTGGAGGTTTCTTGATTTAAAAAGCTTTGCCAAAATGATAATCGCACAAAAGGGGCACTCTATCTCACTTAGAAAATCTCAAGGAATGCTTTTCGAAAGTTTTTTGATAACTGAAAATGATAGTGCCCATTCCTTTAAATACCCAAATCAGTTTTAAAAACAGCTTAGCTGTCACAATTCAATTAATTGAACAAACTATTCAATCGATTGAATTTGACCGTTAATTTGACCCAGTCAAAGGTTTCAGTTGTAACAGAAATAACTGTATTCCAGTTGTAACAGAAATAACTGTCACATTCAATCAATTGTTTTAGAAATTGAATTGATTGAAAAACCTTTTTTCAGCAAAAACAGTTTTGGTTATTTTTATTAAAAATAGTTTTAATAAAAATATTTGTAAATCTTTTTAGCACCTTAGAAGTGATGAACCATGCCACTAATGCTTAAGGACTAAGCCAATCACCAACACACAAATCCAACTAAGAACCAAGACCTAATCACCCAACTATCTTCATGTTGGCACAAAGTCTTCACTTGAACAATTCTGGTCCAGGTTGGTTCCAACAGATTCTTCATGAGGCAGTCTTCATCAGCTTCACATGTTAAGCCTTGGCGCTCACAATATTGACTTCATCAAATCACATGCTTAGCCTTGGTACTAACAAATTCTACAGTAACCAAGTCTACCAATACAAAATGTTTTTAAAAAGAGAAACATAAATAAGAATTACGGTCCCATTAATTAGCTAGGGGGACAGTAAATACATAGTACGATATCAAATCACCGCAGGAACAGTGATTTAGAAGCTAACCATTTTTTATTTGTTTAAATGACATACATACATAGCTTCTCAATAATGGTTAGCAAAAGAGAACCAATTTAAATGTCAAATACGAAATGCAGATCTTGAAATTTCAATACTTGCGAAAATAAAATGCAGATCTTGAAATTCTTAAACAGTTGATAAACAAAGGAAGAAGGAGAAGAAGAACATACTTGAGGATCGAGAGTCGGCATGCAACTGAGAAGAACCGTTGGGAAGAACGTACCCGAGAGTCGAAACGAGATATAGCTTCTTCGATGTTGAAAACTGAAATGGGGGGAAATTAGGGTTTTGATTCAATGTGAAGAGAAGTGAAATTGGGGGAAAGGAAGATTTTGAGGAACTTTATTTTGGAGGAAATGAAAGTTTCATTGGGAAAATTTTAGGTTTGGGGTTTGGAGGAACGAAAATTTGGAGGGAACGAAGTTTCATTTTGGGGGGAAGTCTTAGGGAAACTTTGCGTTTCCATTTTGAGGTAATGAAAACTGTGTGCGGCTATAAATAATATTATGTATAAAGCGACATCTGTAAATATCATTTTTTAAACTTAAAATGTGGCATTTCTTAAAATGTCGTTTTATACAGTATAATATGACATTTTTTTGAAATGTCATATTAAAACCGCCACCATATAAATAATTTTTTGTAGTTATGTAGACCTTACCGAGTATATTTTACTGTCCTCTCCTTTTCATACCCACTTATCCTCTTTGTCCTTACGTAACTTACAACCTTGCATTTGCACTAACAATGCCTCAATCATAAGCTTTTTCCACTCAAACCATCTCTTTCTCCAACTAAAATTCCACTCCGACTAATTCTCATGTCGTGCACCTACATCCTTTACTTTGGCATCCTTTTGATTAGTGTTATCATACTCCTAGATACTTTTCTTTTAGTGTGATATCTCCTAACCAGTTGTCTTCCTAAAATAAGATATTATTTCGTGATAGTAGTTCCCAAGTTGTGTTTCCATTATACCAATTACCTTGTACTCATTTCCCATACAGTTTCCTAAGATCTCTCCACTATATATACTCATTTGAGTTTTCTTTGCAATTGTTTAAATTCCTTCACAACTCATATTTAGATACAAAAATATCTCTCTACAAACCTTTTTCTTCCCTTATTTGACCTTGCCTGGTTCCTTACACCACTCCCTTTGTATATGTATTCCTTTGATTTCATTTTTCATTCTCCTCCATTTTAACACTATGAAAATACCTTGTATTCAAGTCCATTGCCTCCCATTATAAGAAAAAGTTAAATTATCGACAAAATTTTATCGACGAAATTTTATCTGTCGATAAAATATCATTATTGACATTTTTATCGACGGATATCATCCATCGCCAAATTTATCGATGGACTAAGAAATCTGTTGGTAATTACCGACGAACTCAGAAATATGTCGGTAAATTTATATAAATTAATTTATCAATGAATTTTGGATATTTTCGATGGATTTGTCTCATCGGTAATTTTTGTTTTTTTATAGTGTCTAACCATTTGGATCTTACTTTGTTTTATTATTGCCTCTTGCTTGTAACTTATTGGTTTTAACTATGCAAACAGTCACCTTCTCTAATCCTCGGCTTCTTGATCTAATCACATACTTCATATATTTTGTTTAATTTTTTGATACTCGATATTATTTGGTTCTTACTTCTATCTATATCTCCAAACACTTATACTCATACCAACATTCCATCTAATATGCTTTTCGCATTTTCCTGAGTATTGTACCATGTGAACCTTCTGCAATCAAGTTTTTTATAAATTGATTAAAGGCCCTTGTCTCTCTTTGAACCTTACCCACCTGACTAGATCTTTCTCATTTCCTTCGACTTTCTAATTGCTTTAAAATCACTTATCATACTCCAAACTTTATTTTGATGAAGATATCTTGAATTGCTTTGTGACTATCTTTAGGACAACCAAGTGTGGGAGTTCTTGCAGTAGATGTCAAATGTGAATTTTGTTATTAATAATTTTTAACAATATGTGTTTTTGAGATTCTAGAATAAAAAATGTACTTTGATTGTATTTTTTAGTCTAGAGTTTACTTTCATTATATTTTCTTTTGATTTTAATTTGTTTTGAATTTTACTAAAATTTGTAATTGTATTTTGTTTTGACATTAGATTTCAGATGAAAACTTAATTCAAGTCAATTAAAATATACATATACAAGTCACAAACACTACATCAATATTAATTTTTTAATCATATACTTATTATTATTATTATTAATATTTTTAATATAACTATTATTATTATCAATATTATAATAATAATAATATTAAAGATAATATTAATCATGTTAATAATAAAATTTCTTTATACAAACATCAGAACTATAGTTGAAGAGAAACATAAGGTTTCACTTGATTTATTTTTTATGTTATGCTTATTTATGTTTAAAGTGATATTATTTTAATTTTCATTTTAATTATGAATGATTTGTATACTTTTTATAATAGTTAATTGATTAGTGTAACTTCTCAAAAAATTATTTTATTTGTGAATTAATATAAACCGTTGAGTTGTTTTATTTTTTTTTAATATATAATAAAGTCTATTGCTCGCAAGAAAGAATGTAAAATTCTTCTATTTTAAAACCAAATATTTCAGCATCTTCAAAAAAAATATAAGACAAAAAAAATAGTACTTTTTAAGAATTACCTAATAAACTGAGAATATTTTAATAGTTTTAAACAAGAATATATATGACGATAAAAAAGAAGTAGATATATAAATACTTATCCTCATGTATTCAATTTAAAAATTCAGATATGTAAAAGTATCTTTATATTTTTATCGTTACTTTTATCTCATCAAATTTTTTTCTTTTACTTCTTAACTGTACACATCAATTGCATCAAATTAAAAGATTATTTAAATTCATGATTAATTTAATTTTTAGTGGGTTAATTCTTCGAATTCAAGGGTTGTCCAAGCTGTATATTTGGTTAAACCATCAAAAGAACAGATTTTCATGTGATTCCAAAAGCATATAAAAGGTATCACTTTATCTAGACAATTAATCTTGTATCAAATAAAATAAATTTCATTTTTTCAAAATATATTTTTTCTTCATTTTTAATCAATTAAATATTTAATTTTATTTCATTCTATTTCTCTTTTGTAAATTTATTTATTCTATTTTTAGTATTTATATTTTCCTACACATTCCGACTTTAAAGTATTTACGATAAAAAGAAAGCAAGATGTATCAAATAATTGTGAAGAAATATGATATTACAAATAACATATGTATACAAATTTAAATTAAATATAATAAAATTATATTGTAATAAAAACAATGTAAAATATATCATATAGTTTTATCAAAAATATTTTAAATGAAAAATTAAAATATATCAATGTAAAATATATCATACTTCAATTTCAATAATCAATTAAATTTAACCACATATTATGAGTTTAAGGTTTATAATGTTTAGAAAAATGATCTTTACCAATATAATGTTAAAAAAAAAAAAAAACCTAATGTTGAGGATTTGAGAAAGAAATAGGTGAGGGGTGTGTGTGACAGACGAAGTTTGTGGAATCAAGTGAAAGAGGAAAGAACGATGGTGCTGAGTACGACGGCGATCGGCGCGTTGCTGGGTTTGGGAACCCAGATGTACTCCAATGCTCTCCGCAAACTCCCCTATATGCGCCGTATCCATCTTTCTCTTTCTTTGTTTCGGTCAATGCCAATTGTTCAATTCCATTTTTCATCGATTGATTGGTTCATGTATTTGGGTGTAGATCCGTGGGAGCACGTGGTGGGAATGGGGTTGGGCGCTGTCTTTGTGAACCAGCTTCTCAAATGGGAGGCCCAGGTCGAACAGGACCTCGACAAGATGCTCGAAAAGGCCAAGGCCGCCAACGAAAGACGTTACATAGGTTTTCTTTCTTTTCATTCCAAACAAAACCTCAGTTTAGGTTTTCCTTCTCAATTGCTTATACTGTATGATTTTAGTGATTTTTAGAATGTTTTGCTTTGGTTGGCCTTTGCAATGGCTGTTATGGATTTTTAGATATGTGGGTGAGAAAAAGAGAGAAGCTTTGCATATGGGTGCATTTGAATCACGTCCCCCTAATTGTGGAATTGGATAATCGGTTTCGATTCAGAGTGTTTTGAGGAAGATGTTACGTTTCATTTGGTCTTTAACTTAGTACAGTGTGTGAAAGTTTATGTCAACAGTGAATACTGGAATAAAAATCACTTAATAATTTGATTTTATAATGCCATGATGTAGTTTCATATGAAATGTGGCTAGCTAACATAAGAGTGTAATTATTTTTTAAGCCCGTGACTGTAATGGTAATAGGAATTTTGTTTGTTTCTCGAGTGATGATTTATTTTGGAACACTTAGTTTTGGGACTTGTAATAGCCATGGGGTGCTACAGTTTTAATGCAATGAGATGACTTAAGTGTTTTGCAATGCATAGTGAAATTTGGTGAGTCATCTGATGCTTTGGAGGCCTGATTGCTCCAGCAAGAAATTATATTCTTCTTGTGTTTCTCATTGTGTTATTGATTCTCTTTAAGCTTTTCAAGTCATTTAAGCTTTTCAAGTCAAGAGTTTTTTTTCTATTTGCCATCGGTATATTGTTTGACTCTTTTTAGAATTTTATGGTAGTTTCTGAACCATGTTCCTCATCATCAACTTAGTATCTATGCTTTACATGTTTTTGTATTGTCAGCTGCTCTGTAATTGAATGCTTTGGATATGGTGTTTTGGGGTGTCATTCGTTTACTTTGGTGTTTTTACATTGTCATTTTGTTACCTCATCGCATCTTATTATTTGTGATATTGCATTGCAGATGGAGATGATGATTGATGCATGTCCTCAAGGATTGTGGCAGTGAGTGCAAATAATCACGAAACATGTTGAACTTGTTGCTTTTGTTTTCTGATTTCATGGTGTTATGTTTGTAAGGCTGTTAACTTTTTCATGCTAATCAGCCTATTTTGTGCACAAGCATTTTGCAAGCAGTGAAATTGTTATAGATGATAATAATAAAATCACGGTATGTGGGACTTCAATATTATCTTCTGTGTGCATGCACTTTGGAGTTTATTTCACATCCCTTGGGACCAGACATTTGTAAAATATTTAGCCTATGATTGTCGCTGTATTGTTGCATTCACTATTAGAAAAAATAATTGCCATGAGATTTGCAGTTTCAATGCTTGTAAAACTTTTGAAACTAATATTGTTCTAAGAATGACAGTAGCTTTTCAAGTCTTGAAACAACAAATTTATATTTGTTACGAATGCCTTTTGTAGTGTTATGAATTATTTTTATGATTGTTCATTTAACTTCCATATTATGTATTTACTCTTTAATAGTCTTAATATAGAGTAACCGTTGTGTTATATTTTCTATCTAAAAACAGAGTATCTACTACTGTGAAGAATTATATGAAAATATTTTATTCGCTATTCTGCCTTCTTTTTTTATCTCTACTCCAATTTCATATCTTACATTTAGAATACTAGTGATTAGTGGAAAACTTTGATATATGTTTCTTAATATTTTTTTTTTTCACTTTACAAAGATAAATAATTTTTCCTGCTTTGTTATTTGATTTGTGGTATTTAATTTTATACATAGTCTTACAAAACACTATGTTATTTGTTACACCTATTTAGCAATTTTAGTTTATGTTGTCTTTCCTTTTTATTTTATTAATTTCATTTATGTGATTATTTTTAATTTAATCAATTTAATATTTTATTTTTCTGTGTTAGTGATGAACATGTCAAATTTTGTAAAGTATGAGTTGTTGTCACATCTATAAAGGGTTAAAAGTTGAATATCTTATTATAGAAGACTCTCTTATTTTATAGAACAATTTAAAAGAAAGATATGACTACCAAAAAACAGTAATTCTCCTAAAAAGCCTATTACAATTGGATGCATTGTGTCATGTTTAGAATTACTTTGAATTACTTCCAAACTAAAATTAAGAGGAGAAAACAAGTTTTGAGAGAAGACATTCTTGGCTTTTCTTGCAACTAATTTGCTACTATAACAATAATATCATTAAAAAAGTTTTGGAAAGTATTATGAATTAATTCAATGTCTTCAATGAGTTTTTGATAAAAAATTTATGAGGCTCGTTCAATTAGTCCTGCTCCATGCTCAGAAGTGAAGTGAATGTAGTAACATCTGATTTATATTTTCATGGTCGTACTAATAATCATGATTATGAATGACCATAAAGGAAATTTTAAAGGCCATTGTAGTAATAAATCAGAACATCTTAATGAACTCTAACAGGAAGCACTTAAAAAGGAGACAAATTTAGAAATACATTTTGTTTATCAAGAAGGTGATTCTAAGCATGGTCATATTATCTTGATATTGTTGATTTTTTTTTTTAACCAAATGAAAGTATTGATCATCTCATTCATGATGAGAGTGTTTAGAAATATTTTTCCTTTTTTTTTCATATTATGTTCTTAAATTATGCTTTTATAATTGATGTAATGTCTCATATTTTTAATTAAAGCAATGTCTCAAATAATTGATATAATTAATATATGTTTTATACACTTTATTCTCTAATATTAATGGTTTGTTCTTTCTTTTATGAAGAATGAGCGTAAGCACATGTAGTAATAATGAAGATGTGTCTTGTTGACAGGCACAACTCATACAATTTCAAGATTAATAAACTCTTCTCTTGTTTAGATATGCCAGAAGCAAGGGTTAGTATTATTCTTTTACTATAAGTATAATTGAAAGTTCTAAAATAACTACTATATTGCTATCATGAGGTACTAGTTACACACTAAAAATGTATTTTATTCTCCCGAGTTTAATAGAAACTTATTAAATTTTAAAAATATTCATCTAAATGTATACCATGTTGAAAAAAATAATGAAGGATATGAAATATTTTTATATTACTAAACTTAGTTTGGACAGAAAATGTATATTGAAAAAATGACCAGGTTTATCTTATGTTTTATATCACACATATATCACTATAATTAAAACACATGTCATTCTAATTCAGAAGTTTACAAATCAAAATAAATGTTTCTTTTTAACATAACTAATTGAGTTATCTCAAATTTATTATGATACGAAAAATAGTTAAAAATGTATGTGGACACCCACTTAAAAGTCATAACATTCTTCAATCCAATGATTTTTTATGTAATGTATCTTCACAACGGAAGTTGATAATAAAATTGTCACCATAAGAAATTAAAAGTGATTTTATTTTTAGAAATTAAACATTGTGATATTTATGATTCTATACATCCACCATGTGAGTCCTTTAGATATTTCATGGTTTTAATTGATACATTAACTAGATGGTCATGTGTTTGTTTATTATTATATCAAATAAGGTATATAGGAGGTTATTAGCTCAATTAATAAAATTAAGAGCTCAATTCCCATATTATCCAATTAAGAACATTCATCTTAATAATGCTGGTGAATTTTTACATCCCATGCTTTTAATGAGTATTGTATGACCGTTGAAATTAAAGTTGAATATCTAATAGCATATGTTTGTACTCAAAATGGACTTGTAGACTCATTTATATTGTTTTCACCATCCCAATTAATTCTTAAAATACATGTATACTTCACAGTATACCAAATCATACTTAAAAGATATAGGTATAATATCTTCCACTTACATATATCTAACATTCAAATCTATTTAATAGATATATAACTATGAACTCCTCTTACTTAGATGCAAAGTGCCTATTTAAGATAATAGATGTAGCAAAAACAAACAATCGTAACTAATGTTGGAAAGAAGACAACTAGAAAATGTTTTTAAAGAAGGGATGAAGACAATTAGAAAGGTTTCAAGAGCAAAATTCTTCAAAAGTTCCAATAAATTTTTTCAAAAGTTAGAAAAGTAAGAAAAAGCGTGGAGTAAGTGCTAATTTTACAAGAAAAAAATGATTTTTTTTTTTTTTTTTTTTCCAAAGTTTTTTTAGAAGACACAATATCTCTTAAAATATATAAGGTAATATCTCAAACCTAGTGTTATTTCGAAATTCATGAAACTCTATGAAAAAGTACGTTAAAATAATTTTTTCTTCAATTATTATTCCTTAATAATAGAATTTTAGAAAGATTGAAGTATAAACTCTAAGTTTACAATTCCAAGTAAAAAAAGTCAGATCTATAGAGTTATATCTTAATAAATTTCAAAATTTATTAAAGGTTGTCAATAATTTCTTTATATCCAAAATATTCAAAATATAACTCAAATGACGATTTATAAATCTATTTTATTAACAAAATGAAGTTGTTAACATAATCATAACATCTCTTAACTATAAAATGATTATAATAAATAATAGTAATTATTTTATCAAAATTATATTTTAACTAAATAGTTATGTGAGTACATATATAATAACTTCTTCATCATATAAGAACCATAGTCTAATCTTACTTATTTAACTAAAAACATATTTAAAAAATATTTTTCTCAAAAAATATCAAAATGTAGTGTTAATCTTTCTTTTTTTTTTAATCTCTTTAATTTTAAAATATGTCATTTTTGGACTTCAAATATTTTAGATAGGAAAAAGGTGGTTTATTAGACAACGCTTGAGAACTTAAAAGTGATGTATTTTAAAATTAAAATTAACAAGAGAAAGTTAAAATGGAAATTGAAAATTTGTTAAATTGATTAAAGTATACCTACCATGAAAATAAATAAAAAGGTGTACTAGAAGTGAATGTAGGGTGATGAAGTTTCCCATGGATTGTATTGGCCCGTGAACTGTATGGGATAAGTTTTGAAGACCTAAAAGGGGCTATCTATTTTGTTGCATTACAGGCTTTCAATGATTCCATTGCATCCCCCAATTGACTTTTTTTCTCATCATCATATTGGATTTGAACTATGCTTTTTCTACAATTAATTTATTAGATAAAGTTTTATCTATATATTATAGTCATGACTTATTTATTAAAATTTATAGACTTCTAAGCATGCTATAGAAGTGTTTTATAGTAACAAATTCGAAATGCAATATTCGAAGAGATAGCATTGTGAATTATTGAGTGATGAATCCAAATTGGATTCAAAATTTCTGATTAGCGGATTGGTACGGACATAGAATAAAGCATACGAGTTAATTAGCATTTGGTTTGGCATTCAATTAGGATAATAGTAACATTATAGAGTAGACAAAGCATAAAAAATGGTTTTGGAGTAGCCAAAAGGGTTACGTGCAACCAATGATAAAGACGAAAGGCTACAAAAGGACATCTTGGTTTGGTAACTCAAACCAAAAACAATGCAAAAAATATAGGATTTAATCCTATTTTTTTTTTTCTTTGATTTGATCCTAGCTTAACTTTCTTGATTTCTTTGTATTTTATTGTATGTAACAGAAACGGAGTGCGGGTTGAAATTGATTCGCTGATCAACACTCTTTGACTTTGCTAAAGCAAGGACAGAATAAGGTTTGAAAAGCTATACTGATACAAAAAATTTATTCATAGTAAAAGTTATTTAACAAATGGATATTAGGAGAAAAGTAGAATAAAATGATTGATTTGATGATGAGAAATAAAAGTAGTAGTAATAGTCATTACCAACCCCAAATACCTAAACTCAGTTCATGAAGATTTAAGAAAGGATATTCAACTGCTCACTTTCTCATTGTGTCTCATTCATGTTCAGCCACAACACTAGAAAAAGCAAAACAGCTACACCTATTCCTCTATCACTGTGCCTCACCCACCAACTACTGCATCTTCCTCCCCTAACCCCATATCTTCATCATTTCATACTTTTCTGTTTCTTTTCTTCTCAGAGTCAATCTCTGACCACTGTTACATTAATTCTATGTGCTCTCTTTACTATATTTGACCTTTTCCTTCCTTATATTGCCTTTGCTGTCTAGTGTTTTCTGATCTATGTTGACCCTTTTCTTATCAGATTATTTCTTCTTCATCTAATGCTCCCTCTTCTCTCAGATACCACTCATCTCCAACTCATGCCTTGCCATGCATTCATCTATATACACTTCCATCTTCACATGTACACACTTCGAAACAACCATAAAAGCATAGCTCACAAGAACAAATATTACCAACTCCAACTTCCAGCACCTCATTAGGAGCAACTTTCATTGCTACTTGAAACAAAAATCCTGTCAAGTTTCCCAAATGCCACGAATAATGAGGTTTTCAACACACGTAGTTGTATTGCTTTTTTGGTTTTTCCTTGGTCTGGGCTACTCAGATCACACTACTTTGAGAGTGCTGTTGGAAGTGAAGAAGTCTTTTGTGAAAGACCCACGAAATGTTCTGAGTGATTGGTCAGAGGATAACGTTGACTACTGCAGTTGGAGAGGAGTGTCATGTGAATTGAACTCCATGCAAGTGGTGGGTCTCAATCTTTCTGACTCGTCACTCACCGGGTCAGTATCACCTTCACTCGGTCGTTTGAAAAGCCTGCTCCACCTTGATCTCTCCTCCAACAGCCTCACAGGTCTCATTCCACCCAATCTTTCCAACCTCACTTCCTTGGAGTCTTTGCTTCTCTTCTCCAACCAACTCACGGGTCACATACCCGAAGAGTTCGGCTCGCTCAAGAGTCTCCGAGTCATGCGACTCGGTGACAATGCATTAACGGGAACGATTCCCGCGTCTCTCGCCAACCTGAATAATTTGGTCAACCTTGGCTTGGCTTCCTGCGGACTCACCGGGTCTATTCCCTGTCAACTTGGTCAACTCAAACTCATGGAGAATCTGATTCTGCAAGACAACGAGTTGACGGGTCCGATTCCGACCGAGTTGGGGAACTGCTCAAGCCTCGCCATCTTCACTGCAGCTAACAACAAACTCAATGGATCAATCCCTAGTGAACTGGGTCGACTCAGCAATCTGCAAATTCTCAACTTTGCCAACAACAGTTTATCAGGGGAGATTCCGAGTCAACTCGGTAATATGAGTCAACTCGTTTACCTGAACTTAATGGGGAACCAGCTCGAGGGCACCATTCCACTGTCACTAGCTCAATTGGGCAATCTTCAAAATCTGGACTTGTCGATGAACAAGCTCAGTGGAGGAATCCCAGAGGAGTTAGGCAACTTGGGGGGCCTAGCTTATTTGGTTCTGTCTGGTAACAACCTTAATGGTGTCATACCAAGAACCATATGTTCCAATGCAACAAGTTTGGAGCACTTGATGTTGTCAGGAAGTGGACTTCATGGTGAGATTCCAGCAGAGTTGAGTCAATGCCAGCAACTGATGCAACTTGATCTGTCCAACAACGCACTCAACGGGTCCATACCTCTTGAGCTTTATGGGTTGCTGCGGTTAACTGATCTCTTACTGCACAATAACACCTTGATTGGTTCCATCTCTTCCTTCATAGGGAACCTCAGTGGCTTGCAGACTCTTGCTTTGTTTCACAATAATTTGGAGGGTGTTCTGCCGAGAGAGATTGGAAGGCTGGGCAAGTTGGAAATTTTGTATCTTTATGATAACCAATTGTCTGGGGCTATACCTGTGGAGATTGGTAATTGTTCTAGCTTGCAAATGATTGATTTCTTTGGAAACCGTTTCAGTGGGGAAATTCCCGTCACTATTGGAAGGCTGAAAGAGTTGAACTTCCTTCACCTTAGACAGAATGAGCTAGTGGGTGAGATTCCAGCCACCTTGGGTTATTGCCATAAACTGAACATTCTGGATTTGGCTGACAATCAGCTCTCAGGTGCAATTCCAGCAACGTTTGGATTCCTCAAGGAATTACAGCAACTCATGATCTACAACAATTCCCTGGAAGGTAATCTCCCTCATCAACTGATAACTGTAGCAAACTTGACCAGAGTGAATCTTTCTAAGAACAGATTGAATGGTAGTATAGCTGCATTGTGTAGCTCTCAATCATTTCTTTCTTTCGATGTTACTGACAATGAGTTTGACGGTGAAATTCCTTCCCAAATGGGAAACTCACCCTCCCTTGAGAGACTAAGATTAGGTAACAATAAATTTTCTGGAGAAATTCCAAGGACACTGGGAAAAATCCCTGAGCTGTCATTATTAGACCTCTCAGGAAATTCACTCACTGGACCAATACCAGCTGAGCTTTCTTTGTGCAACAACCTGGCTTATATTGATTTGAACAGTAATTTCCTTTCCGGACAAATACCATCATGGCTTGGAAGTTTGTCTGAGTTGGGAGAGCTAAAGCTCTCCTCCAACAATTTTTCTGGGCCACTTCCATTAGGCCTATTCAAATGTTCTAAGTTGCTAGTTCTCTCTCTAAATGACAACTCCCTGAATGGAAGTCTCCCATCCGATATTGGTGAACTTGCAAACCTCAATGTCCTCAAACTTGACCGCAACAAGTTTTCTGGACCAATCCCTCCAGAGATAGGCAAGTTGATCAAGCTTTATGAGCTCCAGCTCTCCAGAAATGGATTTGATGGTGAGATCCCAGCTGAGATTGGAAAGCTTCAAAATCTCCAAATCATTTTAGACCTTAGTTACAATAATCTCTCAGGTCTCATCCCACCTTCTCTTGGAACACAGTCAAAGTTAGAAGCTCTTGATCTTTCCCACAATGGACTAACTGGAGAAGTCCCTCCACAAATTGGGGAAATGAGCAGTTTGGGAAAGCTTGATCTCTCTCACAACAACCTTCAAGGAAAATTGGATAAGAAGTTTTCCCGATGGCCAGACCAGGCATTTGAAGGAAATCTACAACTTTGTGGAAGCCCTCTTGAGAGCTGCCACCGAAATGAGAATGCAGGCCTAAGTGAATCAACAGTAGTGATAATCTCTTCCCTTTCAACTTTAGCTGCAATTGCAGTTCTTATACTCGCAGTTAGAATCTTTTCCAAAAACAAGCAAGAATTTTGCAGGAAAGTTAGCGAAGTGAATTATGTTTACTCTTCTTCTTCATCACAAGCACAGAGAAGACCGCTGTTCCAGCTAAATGCAGGTGGAAATAGAGATTTCAGATGGGAAGAGATCATGGATGCCACGAACAATCTGAGTGAGGACTTCATGATTGGCTCAGGCGGTTCAGGGAAAGTCTACAAAGCTGAATTGGCATCTGGAGAGACTGTGGCTGTGAAGAAGATTTCATCAAAAGATGAATTTCTGTTAAACAAAAGCTTCATAAGAGAAGTCAAGACACTAGGGAGGATAAGGCACAGACATCTGGTGAAGCTAATAGGATATTGTAGCAATAGAAACAAAGAAGCAGGTTGGAATCTGTTGATATATGAGTACATGGAGAATGGGAGTGTTTGGGATTGGCTTCATGGGAAACCAGGCAAGGAGAGCAAAGTAAAGAGCAGCCTTGATTGGGAGACAAGGTTCAAAATTGCTGTAGGATTAGCTCAAGGAGTGGAATATCTGCATCATGATTGCGTCCCAAAGATCCTTCACAGGGACATCAAATCCAGCAACGTGTTGCTAGACTCAAAAATGGAGGCACACTTGGGAGATTTTGGACTGGCAAAAGCACTAACTGAGAATTATGACTCTAATAATGAGTCTAATTCTTGGTTTGCTGGCTCTTATGGCTACATGGCTCCAGGTAGGTGATCAAACTGCTGGTTTGAATTGGCCTTCATCATCTTTGCATTATCTTTTGTCTTTCTTCATTCAACCACTGAACAAACTTGTTTGCTATTGGCCTTATTTTCAGAGTATGCATACTCGCTACATGCAACAGAAAAAAGTGACGTTTACAGCATGGGAATAGTGCTGATGGAACTCGTTAGTGGTAAAATGCCAACAGATGAAATTTTTGGAGATGAGATGAACATGGTGAGATGGGTAGAAATGCACGTGCATGGATTTGCTGGTGAGGAATTGATAGATCCTGAGTTGAAACCTCTTTTACCTGACGAAGAGTATGCTGCATGCAAAGTGCTTGAGATAGCCTTACAATGCACAAAAGCTACACCGCACGAGAGGCCATCTTCAAGAAAAGTATGCGATCTTCTGCTCCATGTATTCAACAACAGGATGGTGAACTTTGAGAAGATGAATTTGGAGCATTACAAATGAATTTGTTTTCAGAGGATTGAAACAAATCCTACTACCATTCTGGAAAATTTTATGTAAACAATACTCTATTTTATTTTATTTTATTCACGTTATGTAGAGACATTGGCATAGTTGCCACTGTTCAACAGTTCCCAGCTAACAGCCAAAATTGGTAAGAACACATTATCAATTTTCAATGGTTCATGCTGAACTTGTCATGTTTCATTGGAAAGCTACCAAAGGTTATGAAGAGGAGGGCAATTAGAAATTATATGTTGAAGGTGGAAAATCGGTTGTCAGGGATCGAAAATAGGGAAGAAACATTTAATTTTGTTTTCATTTTCCAAATCAGTCGATTTATGTGTGGGTTTTTTAATTATTTAATAATTTAAATAAAAAAATAAAAGATAATTTTTTATTTAATTCATATTTTTGTATTAATATTATTAATATTAATATTTATTAATTTAAATATATATACCAATATAAAATATTAAAATTAAAATTTAATGTAATAATTTCAAATATTAATAACAACATTTGTTGATTGAAAATTGATATATATATATATATATATATATATATATATATATATATATTTTTTGTAATAGTGATTACTAATATAAATTTGAAATAAATTTAATTTGTAATTAATAATATAATATAATGTATTATTTTAATACTAAATTAATAAATCAATTTGTTACTATTAAATAGTATAATGTCATCTTTAATATATTAATGAAAAATGTTGGTAATTTAAATAAATTTATTTGATATATTTAATTAAATAATTTATAAATTGTAAAAAATGTTAAATAATGCAAATTTATTATGTAATATATTAATTAGAATAATGAAATCAAGAAAATACAATTCAAAAGTTAATAATTAATTTGTAAAAGATATTATTATTATTATTTATTATTATAAAAATATATATTAGATTCTGAAACTAATATTATAAGTATTAAATTTAAATTTTAAAAAATTATAAGTATTATATTGAGTAGTAAATTTAATTTTGAAGGAAATTATTAAATATTTTAATTATAAAATAAATAAAACTTACACATAAACTTTATAATACCATATCATATTACATTGATGAATTTTCAGTTTTCATGTTTAGTATTGTTAAAATAAGTTAAGGATACCAAAAGAGAGAAATGAATTGTATATTAAAAATTTTTGTAATAATTAGTAAGGATAATGTCTCATTAAATAATTAAACGAAATTTTAGTACGATAGATTTACTGTTAAAAAATATGTTATCGCAATTTTTGTTAAAAGGCAACTTTTTGTTTAAATGTTAAATGAGAGAGATTTAATCTTTGTATTAATTAGTTTGTTAATTAAGATTACTTTTAATTTTCTATTAACACAATCAAGTTTTACTACACATTTTTATGCAACATTTAATGTTTAATGATGATATAAGGATGAAGGACGGTGGGGGTTAAGAGGAAAAGGGTTAAGAGGAAAAAGTTGAGTCCCTTGAATCTTTCTTATTTTTAAATTCAAAACAAAAAGGTTATAAGAATGAGAACTGAGTCAAATTTACACAAGAGAATGACATCTCTTTCGATCCAAAACTTTAAGACATTGGGTTTATGGATCTTTTTTCTTATATGTTGCTTAATTTTCTTATTTTTATTCAATATGAGACTTAAACTCATACTTGGATACCTAACAATTACAACTTTACCCGAGAACAAGATTGCAATTAGCTATAAGTGAGTCTATAAAGTTAAGTATAATGTTGATGATACTATAGATAGATATAAAGTCTGTCTTATAGAAAAATGATATACTCAATTACAAGATTTGGACTATTATGATAATTTTCTCCTATAACTAAAATGACAACAATTAGACTTCTATTATCTTTGACTGGTGTTCATAATTGGCACATTAAACAATTAGATGTTAATAATATCTTTTTACATGAAGACTTAAAGGAAGATGTTTCTATGAAAATTTCCTTGGATTAAATCGTAACAAAGAAAATCTAGTTTGTAATTTGCATAAATCTCTTTATGGGCTTTAACAATCTAGTAGATAATGGTATGCCAAATTTTCTTATTTTCTTCTTCTGCATAAATACAAACAACCCACGACTCATCATTCATTGTTCATGAATTTTTCTTATGAAAAAATGACAGCCTTAGTTGTCTATGTTGATAATGTTATCTTAACTAGAAATGATTTTTTTCGAGGTTAATAATATAACCTCATTGACCAAATTTTTAAAATAAAAAACTTAAGTGATTTAACATATTTCCTTGACTTTGAGGTAGTAAGAACCAATAAAGGCATACACCTATGTGAAAGGAAGTACACATTTGATCTTCTTAATGAAACAAGAATGCTTGGATGTGCTCCTATCTCTTATCTACTCCTATGAACTTATCCAAACATGTCAGTTTTAACTCTGGAAGTCTTCTTAACAATCTTTTTTTTTTTTTTTTACAAAATGCTCATTTTGAGACTCATTTATCTCACAAATACCACGTCTGACATCACACATGTCGTGCATCACTTAAATCAATTTCATGTAGAATCTACTACTTAACACCATCAAGCTTCTTTATACATTCTTTGATACCTTAAACTAGTCCTGGCTAAGGAATATTTCTCCTTGCTAATAGTGGTGTCTAGTTTAAAGCTTTTAGTGACTCCGATTAGTTGGGATGCCTAGATACAAGGTGATATGTACGTGGCTATATTGTCTATCTTGATCATTCACTAATTTCCTGAAAATCAAGAAAACAACCTATTATATCCAAAAGTTCAAGTGCATCAGGCACAATTGTTTCTCCTGTATTGCGACAATCAGTCTATCATTCAAATGTCTCAAACCTAGTTTTCCACAGACACACCAAGTACATAGGAATTGATTGCTACATTATCAGAGAAAAACTTCATAAAGGGATTATCAAAGTTTTGCCAATTTGTTGAAGTCTTCAACAAGCCGACATATTGACCAAAGATCTATTCCTTTTATGTTTCATAATTTTTGTTCCAAGCTGAGAATGTTCAATATTTAATGCTCAATATTTACTCCTAGCTGGACGGGACTCTCAAATTATGAAAAAAAATAAAAGAAATTATTCTTTTGAATCTAGATAGATGATCTAGTGTATGATGTTAGATAAATCATTTAGTGTGTATTAGATAGGTAGTCTAGTTTGTATTTCCAAAATATATATATATATATATATATAATAAA
>Ga0209489_103388_pt1 | contig 31181 bp, 22 predicted proteins | sample SiratrowhiteBW_FD_187527 | JGI IMG/M metagenome (GOLD analysis project Ga0209489, IMG submission 187527) | Root nodule microbial communities of legume samples collected from California, USA - Siratro white BW (SPAdes) (version 2) | ecosystem: Host-associated > Plants > Roots > Nodule | place...
ATATATATATATATATATATATATATATATATATAGGATAAGCTAAATACTATTTTAGCTAACCATAATAATAATAAAAATTCTTATTAATTTGTTTAACAAATTAAATAATAATTCAATATACCTTTTAACATTTATAATTCACCTTTTCTTTTCTTTCAATTCTTTCTACTTTAATCTATGTATGAGTTGAAGTTAATGTATAGTTAAATAGATTATTTAATGCAATTATCATTACCTAACTTATATATAAACATAATGTTGAACCATTATCCAAGCCTATTAAGGAATATTTTAGTCTTAAATATTATATTTATAACCATATACTATAACAAAAAAAAAATATCTTATCAGAAATATAATTTGTTTTCTACGTACTTCTTCTGACAATTTTCTCTTCGTCTCACCTCATTATTTTTTCTTTATACTTATATACTTTTGTGTTTCGAAAACTATGTGATAGAATGCTCCGTTTGATCATTTGTATTTGTCTGACTTTTTTAAGTTTTTCATCGTAGAGGTTGTATAACTTTTTATTATATATATATATATATATATATATATATATATATATATATATGTACAGCAATTCTGGAGAACAATAACATCGGATTCAGCAAATATCTCCTTCTATTAACCACATTTGCCTTAGTTTTTCCTCGAAAACCATCTGCACTTGTGATGTTGCCAAAGAAAGGAAGGTAAGTAGGTAACACATTTAATAGAATTCTGAATAAAATTAATCATATTCTGGAATTTTTATTCAGGAATCATCACTTGTTTGTTCTTTCTTTCGTATTTTTTTAAGATTAACACCGAGGGTTGAGAAATCCGTAAGAGCTTTGATATAGGTGTATCTGTCAAAATACACAATACACTAAAAACTGGAAGGTCACTTCTGTAGTAAATATTGAAATAGAGCTCCCCACAGCTGTATCACAGGCTAACCGAATTCATAATCTCAATCAATCCATAGACTCCATCAATTGAGTAACTCAACAAATGATCATTTCATTCCAACATATAGTTTCATGTAATTGTAAGAAACAAACAGAAAACATCACTCACCTTTGCATTAAATTGACGACAATTAGGACATGCCAAGCCACGCCGAGGTAAAAGCTCAGCCTGTAATCGTCCTACCGCCTGGCAATGATTTATGCACTCTTGCCAGGACTCAGCCATTTCTCTTGGAAACAGCTCACATGAACAGTCCCTTGAATGAAGAAAAAAGTGAGTTCATGAAGAATTCTGTAACTTGAATCTTGGCAGATGCAAATCATTCAGAAGAATTTTGAAGCTTTTACTTTTAAGAAGCCAAATACCTGGAATATCCACACGGATCTGATGGATCACTTGCTTTGTTGCAGCGGTAACAGATACCACATTTCATTTTGTTACACCTTCAGTTCGACAAATTGCCATGACACAAGAAGGGCATAGCTTGGAATCACGATGAATTTCTTTCGTACTGAGCATTTCATTAATCTTTTCTCCTTCCCTAAGCTTTCAATCTTCCTTTAAATGAGATAAATTTTGACGGTTCTTTAGTAAGATAAAAATCAGAAAACTGGAAGCCTTTTTTTGGTTAAAAATTTACAGCCAAAAATCAAGAAAAAGGATAATAGAATAGAAACATGCATTTCACATTACATGCCTTTCGAACATCAAGAACAATAGAAACTAGCAACATACTAGAGTCACATCAAGACAAATAAATGACCAAGAAACTACAATGCAATGCTAGAGATACCCAACACAGTCCATATCATAGCATCGCCCTAGAGACGACTGCACTATAAGCCACTTCACTCAACCTTTCTGCTGAGCCCCCTCAATAGACAGCCTTCTCCAAGATATTATCAACCAACTTTGATATCAATGATAAAAACCTTAGGAGAACCGCATCAAAAGCTAGTTATTGTAGTTGAAGAGGTCAAGGCCTAATTAACCCCCCATTAGGAGACTCAAGTCTCGCACATTACAATTGGATCCTAACACAACAATAAGTAGGATAGACCAAGGAACAGTGAGAGAGTGAACTGGGTTAAAACAACAGACTATAAGTCAGCGATGGTGCCAGATAAGATAACAGAGCTGGGCTAGCTAGATGTACACGAGCAAGGCAGAACAAATAACAGGCTATGGGCAGAAATAAGTAATAAGAAATGCTGAGAAAAGTGGTCAGATTATTAGGGTGGGCAAGTTTCCGAGTTTCTCCCCCAAAATACCCATAAAACAACACTGATTTTAGGGGCAGAACGATCTGCAACACCTGAGAGTAACTGTGCCGGTATCTGATACAAATGTTTGCAATTTTTGCTGAGAAAAGTATCTCTCCAGCAATGATTGGCAGGAGCAAGGTGACAGAGGTTACAGGAACAGATAGTGACACAACAACACAATAGCGTGCCTTACACTATAGCACATTATTAACTGCTATGCCTACTGGTTAAGTATTTTGCCTATGATAGTACTGTTGATTGTTGCCACCATTTGGGATTTGTAATTTGCCAATTTGATTACAGCTTCTCCATTGTATTTGTATCTCTTACCTATGATTTGAATGTATTTCATTTGATATTGTCCACCACATTTGATAATAAGCTCTATAAATAGAATATTTATCACAGATGGTTGTATCACCCTCATTTTCAATCAACCTCCTTTACTAGTTTTCTATCTTTCCCTGCTCTCTTGGGATCAAGCAGATGAAAAAAAAAGGATAAAGACGAAGCTAGTAATTAAGAAATTAAAAATTCAAAAGAACCTACGAATGGGTGATACCGTGGAGATCTATTTACCATAGGAGTAAGAGTGAGTAAGAGTACTTACTCTTACTCCACCCAATAACTTTTTATTGACATTGACTTTTATCAATCTAACAATAGATGAATAGTTCTTATGAGTAGATCTAGTTTAAAAATCTCATCATCATTCAACTACATTATAATGTTTGGTATACCTATAAAATATAAGTAAATGCTGGTTATAAGGGTGTATTACCTATGTATTCACCATAAAAACATTTCATAACTGTGAGTATATGACAACAATTGACGACTAAACCATTTAACCAATTTCAGATCCAAATAACATACCTGCAAAATCTGAAGCTTCAAATCTAGACTCATGCATGCTATGCCAGCTTGGCTTCATTTCCTGCAAAGGGTATAAAAGCTAAAATCACATTTTGGGCATCGAGCATGCTGGTCTTCATCCTCTATGCAGGGGGTTTCGCATCTTGGACAACAAACAACATCAGACATTGATGCAAGTGTTTTTTCCAACACCATGCACTCCCAGCGCTCATAATCTGTCATCTAGCAAGTGTTTTAAAAGGCAAGGTGGAATCATGACTGTATATTTGCCTCAGGACATTGAAGACTACAAACAGTGCCTTCCTTTACGTGTGTATCTGGGCAAAGGTCTGCAAGCATTTGACACAAGAAAAAAATGCTTACATGGTAATCGGACAAACTCAAAACCTGATAGATAAAGTGGCGAACATAAGAACTATGTTCAATATTAACTCTACCAACCATCGAAAAAGATAGAATAAAGTCATCCGTAAAAATAATAAAGCACGTTGGAAAGAAAATGTCTTTAGAAGCCAACAATGCAAAAGATAGTATCCTTGCATTTCAATGGAAAGATGTAGCACTGCATTAGCTTAAGTGGTGATGTGATATAGCATTAGCTTTTCCACACATAAAATTATGAAGTCATTTTTCCACCTGAGCAAAGAGCCAAAGACTGTATAGGGATTTAGGTCAAAAGCAATACCACAATGAAATAGCATGAAGCCATGAAGTTGATTAAGAAGAAAACAAGCCAAGCACATGGTTTCATCTAACAAAATGAACCATTTCATATGAGCCTACTACAGCATAAGGATAGGCAGATGTGTATGGTTGGATAAACAGTTTAGAATTTTTTAGAATCAACTTTGGAAACAAAAAAAAAAAAAAAATGGAAAAATAAGCTTTTGTTTGGATGGTAAGCCAAAATTACTTTTACTCGTGAAATCACCAAATAAAACTGATGTATTGATAGGCTGCCATATAACTTACCAAATTTGACACTCTTTACCAGCTAATATCTCTCCCTTGGATCTCAGCGCCAGAAATAAATATTCAATCTTCTTATCCTGTGACACACATGGCAAGCCAAAATCCTGACAATTATAATAGTAGATTAACAGTAATAATTTTAATACTTTCAGTACTATTTGAAGTGGATTATCAATTAAAAGGAAAGCTTTTAATAACAGGTCATACGATAATAAAAATGTCAAATACAAGAAATTATGTCAAAACACATACCGGCTTGATATCATGGAAGCCTAATACAGCTGCCTAGCCTTCGTGAACTACACAGCCTTCAGACCTAGAATATTAAGAGTTATATCATCTGGCAAAACACCCTTTTCCTTCATCTCATCATATAGCTTACGTGCTTGATCTTTGCACCCATGTTTATGGTACCAAGCAATTAGGACAGTGTAAGTTGCAACATCAGGAATAACTGAATCTCTAATCATTTTATCAAACAGCTGCGTGGCCAAATCTATTCGGTTTGACTTGCAAAATCCGTCAATCATGCAAGTATAATTAAATACATTTGGCGAAATGCCTTCACTCGACATTTCTCCAAATAACGCCCAGGCCTTTTTCCATTCTCTAATCTTACAAAAGCCAGCCATTAAAGTTGTATATGAAATCTGATCAGGATGCAAACCCCTCTCTTTCATTTTCTTAAAAATGTAATATGCTACACGCATTTTGCTACTATGAGTAAATATGCTCATAAAAAGTGTACATGTGACAGTGTTGGAAGTGATTCCCGCTTCTGTCATTCTCGTGAATAACTTCACAGCCCTTTTTATATTTGACTGTTTGGCAAAGCCAAATATAAGAGTTCTATAATTAACAACTGCCAGAGGTACATTCCTTTTAAGCATTCTTGGCAGGAGCTCCAAAGCTCTGTCTGGATAACCTTCTTCACAAAGTTTATAGATGATTGCATTATATGAATATGCGTTGAGGTTAAATCCATGTTCTTCAAATTTCTCCAACAGCGTCAAGGCTACGTTGAAGTAACCTGCCCTGCAAGATAATTCAAGAATATAATTGCAAGCGATAGTATCTGGCCAAATACCATCTCGTAGCATGGTTTCAAAAACATCCAATGCCGGATGGAATAGTCCGAGTTTGTAGTACCCCTTAATTAGACAGCGGTAACTAAAAGCAGAAGGAAACAAATTATAGCTGGTCATCTCCTTTAAAAGCTTGATGGCTGAATCCACTTGACCTTGCGTGCAAAATCCATAAATTAAAGTTTCATAAACAATCTGATCATATTTGACACTAGAAGCACCCATAATGCAGAATATTTCAACTGCATGCTGTATCAGATTCATCTTGCACAGACCATGGATGAGGGAGTTGTAGCTAGCAATGGATGGTTTTAGCTGGGAGCGTTGCATTTCCACAAACAAGTTAGAAGATTTTTTCAGGTCCCCTTTCTTGCAGAATGTATCAATTAATATGCTGTAGCTGTAAACATCTGGCAATATCCCAGACCTCTTCATTTCTTCCAAAACTTGCAAAGCCTCACACACGTCACCTCTTTCACAAAACCCATAAATTACAGAATTAAAAGAACGACTATTGAGAGGCTGGTTTTTTTGGTGCAAGTTGCGAATTAACATCAGCGCTGCCTCAACACGACCAACTTTACAAAGTCCATGAATATAAGTACTATACGTGACAACAGTGGGTTTTTCCCCAATCTGATATATTTTCCCTAGTAACACAGCAGCCCGTCTCATATCTGAATCACACCCAACATCACTACAATAAAAGTTCATCATGATTGTATAGGTGCAGATATTTGGCGATGGACCACGGTCCTTCAATTCCTCAAAAAGCCATCTAACACACTCCCCTCTATTCGCTTCGACCAAACATTTCAACAAGAAATTGCAGGTCCTTATATGAGGCTCAAGCCCAACATGCTTAGCATTCACAAACACATTAAGAGAATTTTCCAACATAGAGTTGGATGCAAACACTTTTATAAGCACATCAAATACTACGCCGGATCTTTCAACGTGGTGGGGTGAATCCAGCAAAGCTAAAAACAATTCAAAGGTGTCATAGTTGGCCTCATTACAGAACCCAACAATATCTCTAAGCAAAGCAAACACTTCCAAACGCATCCCCGCCAAAGCAAACGCATGAACAATAATCCTAAAGCAATTGATTGAATGAGAAAATCCATGACTTTCAACCCAACTCCCAAACCTTACTTCCCTAGCCACCTTCCAATTCAGTGTTTTGATCACCCTAGACACTAAAGGAAAATACTCCCTCCTTGTTACGGGTACCTGGGGCACAGACCTATCTATCACAGAACTCGCATAAGGTTTTGGACTTTCATCAAACACGTGGTCTTCCGTCAGCAGTGCAGAAGAAGCAGAGGAAGAAAATAAACTGAACAAGCACTGGCGTTGACGGCGGAGCAAACCACACCCACGACCGCATATTAACGACATTAAGATACACCCATCAATACCCAATTGGAAAAACTAAACAAGCACAAGGTAAAAGAGAGGGTGCATAACTGCTTAGAAAAACATTGAGAATATAGAAGATATAGAAGAACAGTAGTTGAAAAAAAGAAACAGATAGAGGGTTTTCTTTCAAAATACAAACAAAAAATGTTTTCTGAAGTTGAACAAATATGTGTAAAAGGGTGAAACAGATATGTGTTTAGAAAGAAAGAAAGAAATATTAGGGTTTAACCCAAATGTCATGTACTTCTGTACTCTGTTCTGTCAAATATTATGGGTTTAGATACAGGGAGATTGGAAAGAGAGAACAAAAGTAAATAAGAAATAAATGTATAAAAAAAATTTAAAAAAAAAAGGAAAAGAGATACGTGGTTAGAAAGAAAGAAATAAAAAGAATAATTGTATCTATTATTATTATTTATTTATTAATATTAATAGTTTATTTGTTATTATAATAATGAAAAGAGATAAAAAATTAGAAAAAGATAATAAATTATGTTTGAAAAAATATTTTTTTGGTTTTAGAAATTAATAATTATATATACAACATTATTGATTACGTTTCATTTTTATACATCCGTAAATAAAGTTATCTTTTTTATTTTTTTTAGTTTTTATGACATATTTACTCATCCAAATCACTATTAATCTTCTATTTTTTTTCTTTGACGTCTATCTTCTCCTTTTTTAAATTTTTTCCTATTAATTTTTTTTTTGTTTTAAATTCTAAAATAAATCTAACTCAATCTTGTTTACTCGGATTCAATTATAAGATTAGAATTTGGTTTAGACTAGTGAATTCTTACTCGCATTCCATCACTGATCTGACCTAAATGAAGAATTTAAAATAATAATAATAATGATAATAATAATAAATTTATTATTTTTTTTGGGTTTTTAAATAATAATTAAGAATGCAAGTTAATTTGATTTAAAAATAACTCTATTTTCTGAATCACCTTTTATGTTAATTAATGGAAAATTGTAATTTTATTGTAATCAATAACCAAATGTTTAATTTGAAGGTATTATGGTTCATAGCACAAGAACAAAAGGGTTGTTGAAATATATTCATAAATAAGATTTTTTTTTTAAAACATACTTTTTAAATTATTATAATTAAATAAAAAAAATACTATATTTATATTATTGTTAATCATTTTTTTTTACTCCGGCGTAAATGAAAAATGTTAATACTTTACCTTCTAATGCATTTTTTACTAGTAGTAACAATTTATAGAAAAAAAAAAGTATAAAACTTGATACTAGTAGTTAAAATTTATTAAAAATTATATAAGTATGTAAATTTCACTCCTTAATAAAACTCATATGTATTATAATTTTAAATAAGCTTTAAGAAATTAAAGTGTTTGTTAAATATTCTTCGCTTGTACTAGTCGTTTTCTTTTCTTTACGAATTAACATTCTTTTTATTTTCATAATCGCACAAAGAAATAATAACTAAAGTAAGTGATTTTTCTTAAAATAATGTGGTAATAAAAGAAGAGTATTTTATTGCTAGCACTTTTATCACACACACACATATATATATATATTATCCATATAATGAGATAAAATATATGGATTTTATACTACATTTGAAGAATTTTAAATAGAAAAAAATTCACTTAAAATACAAATAATGGATTTAATTTATTAGAAACAGGTTGAATCAAAATATAAGAATAAAATATAAGTTTAATTTTAGATTTTATTAACAAGCACAAGATATTCCTAAGGATTTACGCTATCAACTATTCAAAATGTTTTTTTTAACACAACTAATTAAAAAACTTCTAAAATTTTTGAGTATGAGGTCTTTGAAAGTACTAATCCAAACTTCTGAACTTATACTAGTGTGCCCTTTGTCATATATCAGTTAGCTGTACATTTAAAAAACACCGATAAATCTAACGGAGATAAATATTTAATTTTATCCATTCAAATCTGATCTGAACTCCCTCCTGTTGGATACCAATATTTAGTCTCTCCTTTGTTACATAATTGTTTACAGAAGTTTTAAAACTTAAACTCAAGATCCAATCAACAAAACCTGACTGATGTCTAATTATATTGGTGATTAAGTTAGGAATAAACAAAAGAAAATAAATATCTTGTTGATTTAAACTTTAGATACTTTAGATGGAGATTGGATGTCGCGTGTGCATTTTTGAATCTATTGGATGAATTTTTGAGAGTATCAAATCCCGGGCAACGGCCACTCGAAGAATTTTCTCAGCAAGTAACAAGTCATATATCGAACGCTTCCAATACAACCAACGTAATTACACGAAGTTGTAATATTTTCTCAAAAAAAATTCATGTAATTTGATGTAGAGGATTTTTTTTTAAAAAAAAAAATGAAAAGAATGACACATTGCTCTGCCGTAAAATTAAACCCTTTTACACTTTTCCTCTTGCAGAAACAAAAGTGTATGAAATTGAAACACATCCTATTATTTTGCTGCAAAATAGAATTGAACTCACTGTAGATGGTTTCGACCTATGCATTTAATCACGGTGGCTTCACCAGTGCCCAAAATAAACCAAAAAGAAAAAATGAAGGCATTATGCTTATACTATCCGTCGGAATGCTGTTTGCAGCCCTTGGGTCCATAATGCTTGGTGCCGCGCTTGACAATCTCTTTGCACAGGTAGCAGTAGTGGCTTTGGCATGCCCAGCAAAACAAGTGATTGTTATTTCCAATCTGTTTTTAAATTCAAATGGCAATGGAGAAAGTAGTTAGTGGTGACAACCAAACTATCTTCCAACCACAAAATAGGGACTCTTCGATTGTTAAGACCCCGAAATGGTCAGTTTTAAACCAATTTACTAGTGGTAACAGGTTTTTGGTCATATTGTACGAGTTCGTAAGTTGAAACCTTACCATTCATTCACAAAAGGTATTCCATGGAGATGCAAAAGGACATACAATGAGAATAGGAAAATCCTTGAATGATTTCTAATAGCAGATATAGTGTAAATGGTGGCAAACATAAGAATATTCAATTTCAAGTATAATGCACGAGGGTGCCTTCCTGCTCTTTCCTTGTACTACACGTATGTCAAAATATATAATGCACTATAAAAACTGGAAGGTCACTTCGGTAGCAGATATTAAAATAGAGCTCCTCTCAGCTGTATCACAGGCTAACAAAATCTATAATCTCAATCAATGCATAGACTTCATTAATTCAGTAATTCAACAATTCTCATCCCATTCAAACAGACAATTTCATACAATATTTTTGCAAGAAACAAACAGACAGCTTTACTCACCTTTGCATTAAATTGACGACAAACAGGACATGGCAAGCCTCGTTGAGGAAAAAGCTCAGCCTGTAATTGTCCTACTGCCTGGCGATGATTTATTCGCTCTTGCCAGGACTCAACCATTTCTCGTGGGAACAGCTCGCATGAACCATCCCTTGAAAGAATGAAAAAAGAGTTCCATAAGAATTATGTAATTTGAATCTTGGCAGATGCAAACCATGCAAAAGAATTTTGCAAGTGCTATTACGTTTAAAAAGACAAATACCTGAAATGTCCATACGGATCTGAAGGATCAATTGCCTTGTTGCAGAGGTAACAGAAGTATTGTTCACAATTACCACATTTCATTTTGTTACAACCTTCAGTTCGAGAAATTGCCATGTCACAAGAAGGGCAAAGCTTGGAATCACGATGAATTTCTTTCATACTGAGCATTTCATTAATCTTTTCACGTTCCCTACGCTTTTGATCTTCCTTTAAATGGGATGAATTTTGACGATCCTATAGTAGGAAAAAAATCAGCAAACTGGAATCTTCTTTTTGGTTAAAATTACAGCCAAAAATCAAGAAAAAGGATAATAGAATAGAAAGACACGACTCAAAATACATGCCCTTCTGAACATCAAGAGCAATAGAAACTAGCAACATACTAGACTCACATCATGACAATGAAATGACCAAGAAACTAAAACGTCATGCTAGAGATTCCCAACACAAAGTCCCTATCATCCATCACAAAGTCATCGGCGTAGAGATGACTGCACTATGCCACTTCACTCAACCTTTCTGCTGAGCCCATCCATAGATAGCCTTCTCTAAGATATCACCAACCAACTTTGTCACCACTGATAAAAATCTTAGTAGAACTGCACCAAAACCTAGTTGTTGTAGTTGAAGAGGCCAAGCCCTAATTAACCCCGCATTAAAATCTTCTATTTCCAATAGGAGACTCATGTCTCAGCACATTATAATTGGATCCAAACACAACATTAAGTACGAGAGACCAATGAACAGTGAGGGAGTGAACTGGATGGAAACAACACACTATAAGTTAGCAATGGTGCCAGATAACAGATCTAGGCTAGTTAGATGTATATGACCAAGGCAGAACCAACAACAGTCTAGGGCAGAAAGAAGTCATGAGAGGGTGAGAGAAGAGGTCAGATTATTAGGGAGGGCAGGTGGACAAGTTTACGAGTTTTACAAACCCATAACAAAGACATTGATTTTAGGGGAAAGAAGATATGTGGGCAAAAAGAACTGCAACACTAGAGAGCAATAGTTCTTGTATCTGATACAAATGGTCAAAAATATGAGTTTTGGCAGAGGAGAGCATCTCCAGCCATGATTGCCAGGAGCAAGGTGACAGGGTTACATGAGCAGAGGGTGACGCCACAAAACGATAGTGCAATGCACTATTACATACAATTAACAACCATGCCACCGGTTAAGTATTTGCCAATTTGATTACTCCCAAGCTTGGGATTTGTAATTTGCCAATTTGATTACAGCATCTTCATTGTATTTGTATCTTACCCATGATTTGATTGTATTTCATTTGATATTATCCATCATATTTGACAATAAGCACTATACATATAAATCGTATCACACAGTTCTGTATCACCCTAATTTTCAATCAATCTCCCTTATTAGTTTTCTCTATCTATCCCTGCTCTCTTGGGCTCATGTGGATGGAAAAGAAAAAGGATAAAGACTAAGCTAGTAATTAAGAAATTAAAAATTCAAAAGCAGCTACGAATGGGTGGAGCTGTGGAGATCTATTTAATACAGGAGTAAGAGTGAGTATCTGTATCTCTTACGTTACGTGCCTCCTCAAAGATTGAAAAACAAGATAGAGAAAACATAGGCAAATGTCTTATTTCAGTATTATTTCAGCAATTGTCAACTCTGAATACAAACATCAACTTACAAAGAAAATCTCTTCCTTTCACACACGGCATTCCCTGTCACAACAACTAAAGCTCTTCTTACCCAATACCCCACAAGATAAGAGTGTAAATAGACTTCTCAGATAGTCTCCCTCCAATAACAACTAACTTCTTAACTATTTTTATTTTTAAATTTCTTCTTATCATACACTTTTCAACCCCTCTTATTACTTCCCTGCCTGATATTACCCACAGTTGTTGGAACAACCTTGTCCCAAAGGTTGAACTCCAGAAATTGGTCTTTTATGGTGGAAATATCTTCCCATGTGGCTGCTTTGGAACTGCCCTCCTGCCATTGCACCAGTACTTGCTGTATTGGCTCACTTTAGTGTTGGATAGTCCTTCTATCCAAAATCTAACTTGGAAAACAAATCAAAATTTGTCCCTACAATTCATTTGGCAATTCTCTCTCGCCTGGATGAGGTCCTATTGCTAGTTTCAATTGAGAGGCATAGAAAATTGTATGTAAGTGAGAAGCCTCGAGAAGTTGTAAATAATAAGCCACAGACCCCACTTGTTTGAGGAAAACAAAAGGACCATAGTAACATGCTGACAATTTTGGGTGTAACCATGTAGGCATAGAAGTCCATCTATGAGGGCGAATTTTGAGGTACACTCAAAATGAAATTTGAACTCTATCACAAGATTAAGTGTACCTGCCTCCTCAAAGATTGAAAAACAAGATAGAGAAAACATAAACAGCAATTGTCAACTCTGAACACAAACATCAACTTACGAAGGAAATCTCTTCCTTCACACAGCGCATTCCCTGTCACAACAACTAAAACTCTTCTTACCCAACACCCCACAAGATAAGACTGTACATAGACTTTCTAAGAAAGTCACACCCCATAACAACTAACTTCTTAACTACTTTTACTTTTAAATTTCTTCCTATAATACACTTTCCAACCCGTCTTGATACTTCCCTGCCTAACAATAGCATTATAGTTATTCCACTCAGTAATTTTTTATTGACATTGACTTCCATCAATCATACATTAGTTTAATAGTTCTCACAAGTGGATCAAGTCCAAAAAATCTCATCATCACTCAGCTACATTTTAATGTAATAATATGCCTTTAAAATATAAGTAGATGCTGGTTATAAGAGTATATACCCTTATGTATTCACCAAAAAGCCATTTCATAGCTGTGAGTCTACGATAACAATTGACAACTAAACCATTTATTCATTTTTGGATCCAAATAACATACCTGCAAAATCTGAAGCTTCATATCTAGACTCATGCATGCTATGCCAACGTGGCGCCGTTCCCTGCAAAGGGTACAAAAGCTAAAATAACATTTTGGGCATTGAGCATGCTGGTCTTCATCCTCTATACAGGGGGTTTCACATCTTGGACAATAAACAACATCAGACATTGATGCAAGAGTTTTTTCCAACATCATGGATTCCCAGCGCTCATAATCTTTGTCATCTAGCAAGTGCTTTAGAAGGCCAGGTGGAATCATGACTGTACATTTTGCTTCAGGACATTGAAGATTACTAACAGTGCCTTCCTTTACATGTATCTGAGCAAATGTCTGCAAGCACTTGAGGCAAAAAAAATGCATACATGGTAACCGGATAAACTCAGAACCTGATAGATAAAGTGGCAGACATAAGAACCATGATCAATATTAACTTTATTTGACCAAACATTGAAAAAATTAGAATCAAGTCATGCATATAAATAATAAAGCAAACAGGAATGAAAACGTCTTTAGAAGCCAACAATGCAGATGATATTATCCTTGCTGTCAGTAGAAAGAAGTAGGACTGCATTAGCTCAAGCAGTGATGTGATACAGCATTAGCTTCTCCACATAAAAAATTACTAAGTCCATAAGTTGGGGCAAAAATTATAAAGAAGACAAGGAGTAAGATCCAGTTTTCTATCAGAGCAAAGAGCCAAAGACTGTAAAGGGATTTAGGTCAAAAGCAACATCACAATTGAAATAGCATGAAGCCGTGAGCTTGATTATGATGAATAGAAGCCAAACAAGATGAACCATTTGGTATGAGCCTACTACAACATAAGGCTAGTCAGATAAGTGCATGGTTGGATAAGCAGAGTTTAGATCTATTAAACAGAATCAACTCTGGAAACAAAAAAAAAAAGAGAAAAAAATTCGAAAAAAGAGTTTTGTTTGGATGGTATAAGTCAAATTCCTTTTGGGTATAAAATCACCAAATAAAACTCATGCATTGATGGGCTGCTATGTTGCACCTACCCATTGGTGGATTCAACGTATTTGCGTTGCATACGTAAATGACACGGATATGTTTGGGTAATTTGATAAAACATATTCTTGCCATGTCATCTGCGTTCCATATCCTCTTCATAACAGGATATGTGCAGCATCACAACACTGTGTAACAGTACATCCTCTCCTATAACAACACGTACTCACCCACAATGTTTTATAATCAAAACAAAAAAAACCTAAAAGTTCTAAAATTGAATGGTTAGCCTTACAAAATGCCCACAATTTCAAAATCAAAACAAAATAATGCAACAGTTTTAAAATCAAAAATAAACAATTACACAAAATAAGATAAACAACCTCAAAACATTTAAAAAAAAAAAAAAAAAAAAAAAAAAAAAAAAAAAAAAAAAAAAAAAAAAAAAAAAAACAAAAAAAAAAAAAAAAAAAAAAAAAAAAAAAAAACATAACACTTTTAAAATCAAATAGTTACGAGCAAAATGTATCACCTTTAAAATAAAAATAAAATAGTTACAAGAAACAGATAAACCATCTTTATATAAGTCAAATGCCACTTTTAATTTTCTATTAAATGGTGAGCAAATGAAAATGATTTGAAGCTGTACAGTATAGAAAATTATTTGAAGGGGTGTTTGTAGTCAATTCTTAAGGAGAATGCATGACAAAGTGCATTTCATTATTTGTCATTTCTAGTTCATATATACATTTGAGTTTAGTGTACTTAGTATGTTCAATTTGAATAATAATAGTAATAATTTTCAATTTTAGTATGACTTTTTTTTTTAAATTATAATAACATTTATTTTATTTTGTGAAGTATGCATATGCATAAATATATACTTTAAACGTAACTAAACATATCATATCCTATACTTTTCAAGATGAGATGAATCGCTATATTGGATACATATTGATCTGTGCATCATAGATGATCTGCTAAGTAATAGAACTCCAATTATTAAAATTAATTGAACTGTTAATGATTCGCCACCAATGAAGTTCAAAGAAACTGTTTATGAATGGTTATGATCATACATACAGTTTCCAGTCTCAACAAGAGAAGGTAAATTAGTTGCATCTTTGTAAAGGACTAAGTCAGGCTTTCCCATGCAGAGTGATAATTTTTATAAATTATGTCAGGCATAAATAGGAAATTACCTGCATATTCACCAAAGCAAATGTTACATTGATGTAATTCTTTGAGGAAGTTCTCATTGTGTTTCTGATCATTGTAATTTCGTAAAAAGGGAATATCAATATCAATGTATTCAGCACCAGAAACAACACGCTTATCCTGGACAACGTTCATGCCATAAGGCCCAAGTGTGATTTCCTCATCAAATCCCAAATGAGAAAGAGAAGAACCATGCAACCATTCTATCCAAGGGTAAATTACTTCCTGCCCTTGTTGTTCAGCCCATATTGAATCCAATTTGGAGCACAGTCTCAGAATCTTCACAGGTTCCAACCACTTAACAGAGAGTGTAAAAATAGGTGGCTGGTGGCTAGGGTACGACTTAGGTAATAAACAAGTCAAAACAACCGGTGGAAGATATTGGACTTTGAAAGTGTATAAGAATTCATCTGAACTGCTGCTTACAGTCTCAAGTTGATTAAGAGAGTTCAACTTCGCAGTGATGGCAATTTCACCCAAAACATCAATAGGTATATGTACCTGAGGGACGGCAAAAAGAAAAGAGAGTCAGTATTAGGTTTCAAAAAAATTTAACTGTAACAAAACAAAGCCAAAACTGAACAATTAGGTTTATAGCAAGACCTGAAAACAACGCAAGCCTTTCCATCTCTCAAGGCCGAAAACATTTTCTCCATAAATTGACTCCACCACAAGTATCTGCAACATAGACATCACATGCCATAATAATTCTGCTTCAAAGCAATCCATCCAAACTTAATGAAGTTCTTAACCGTTATTTTTTGCTGTTTTCAGTGAGAATCGAGTTTTAACTGGCAACCTATGTTAACCTTAAAAGCAAACTTAATTGCAGCTTTTGAGGTGTTTTTGGTGTTGTTCTCCAATCAAAGTAAAGTTTCACCAATCCTCGTGATAAAAGTTCACATTAATAATTAACATAATTACCGAAATAAACTGAAATTAGAGAGCATTACTAAAAGCACCTAAGAAGTTGCGTAGCGTTGTCCTAACTCCAATGCAAATAGAGGTGCAAGTACAATTCTAATTAAACAACATTAGTACAAGTGCCCTAAAATGCTATTCCTAGTTTTTCTCTCAACTTCAATGCAGAGAGAGGTGTAACTACAAAGGAGAACATTTCCAAAAGCACCTAAGAAGCTCTAAGTTTTGTCCCGAGCATAAAACATTACTTCCGATCGCTTTGCCCAAATCATTAATGTCACAAAACAACGGTAACCAAGCGATCAAAGATTTAATTCCTACAGCGTTATCTCTACCTCATCTTGTTGCAATTGATCATTGATTCTGATCTGCTCCTCAGACAAATCAGGTTCCTCAATTTCACACAGCAGCTTATCAAGCCTGGTCTGAATATCGTCATTATCACCACCACCGCCATCATCGTCATCATCGCCGCCTCCTTCCTCGACCTTGCCGGAACAAGCCACGCGATCGGTGCCGTCAACGGTGTTGAGCTCGGAGGCGCCGCCACCGTCCTCGCCATGGCAATTTAGGGATGCGACAGTAACGTCCACGTTGACATCCTCAACGGAGTGAGAGTTGGAGGAAGAAACCGCTTCGGGCTTGCTCACGACACGGTATTTCAAGTTCGGTTGGTGTGGGCCTCGGTTCCTACGCGCGGGCCTGCGGTGGTTTGGTGAGCCCAATTTGTGGTGAGGAGCAGAAGCGTTTGGAGCGAAGAACGGGTCTTCCGCTCCACGTTGCTGTTTCCCTCTCATGGGGAACCAGTTGGAGGAATGTTAGTGTGGTGCAAACTATGCCGTTGCATTTGCAGCTTATTCTGTTTCCCGTTATAAAATATCTTAATTCCATCACCGTCCATTATTCTTCAAACTGTTATGTGCGAGGTGAGGGTCTTCTGGCACCTCCTGAAGGTAAACTTTGACGTGCAATTACTAGCCGCCTTACGTTTTTCCTCATATTTTACCCCTTTTTTTTTCAGTTGGGCTTTAGCACTTAACTAATTTACCATGTGGGCTTTCACATTTTTTTTTCCTCGAATTAATTAACTAATTGTTTAGCTTAAATACAGTCTTAGCAACACAGTTTATAAATGATAAATTATATTAACAAATTTAATGACAAAATACCAATTTATTATTTGTTTAAGTTGGAAGTGACTCAAATTCTTTAAATAAAATTTCAAATTTCGAAATGTAATTAAATTTTATTAAAGATGGTTCGGAATTTTAAAAGGATTAATGTATCTACGACGATTATACAATCATTTATATAAAAGTTTGTGTATTGCCCTCTCTCTCAATTATTCGTTGATATATTTATTACATCTCATTTTTATATTTCTTTCTCTTATTTATTAATAAAAAAATTCTAACAAAAGTAGGAGGTTTAATTAGTCCTGTTCTAATTCAGTAAAGAAAATCCAAAGTTTATTTATAAAAAATTAGTACAAAGAAATATGTGTCTTTGTTGATATTATAAACTTGTGGCTACAATTTATAAATATTGGTCTTATCGATGTAATTATATAACGGAATATTTTTTTTATAAATATATCATATTTTTATTAAACAATCTTAATTTTAATAATTTATATTTTTATATAAAGAATTTTTTTTAATTATCTTTATTGTGATTTTCAATTAGACACTTTCATATTTTAATAGAAAAATTATTTAATAAAATATATAATTGTACTGCCTAACACCCTACTCCAAGACACTTAATAACTTTCAAAAATCATATATAAAACTATCAATAAATCCTAATAACTATAATAACTTTCAAAAATCATATATAAAACTATCAATAAATCCTAATAACTATAATTTTTTTTTTGTGAATATTCAGTGTTTCATCAACAAAGTTCAATACTTATTTTAAAAGAGATTCAACTTAATTAAAACTTGATTTCTTCAAAGTTTCTCACAATCCATCTCGAACAATTTTAACTCAATTTCGATAAGAATATTTGTCCATTGTGGAGCCTAAGTAAAACTATTTCCACATAACAACTCTTATGGTACTCCCTAGAAGTCACACTATAGTTGCAACACTATCATATCGTGCGATGGACTCATCTTCCCTTGATGCTCTCAAAGCTCATATGGAGGCTAAAATCCAAAAAAATGAAGCAAATACCTGAAGCGTCATCGTTAATAAGCAGAATAAGTTTGACAAGGATTTGGAACTTATTGAAATCAATATCATGACAAAATTCAGGTCTACCATGATGCGATTCGAGCTTTCCAAGAGTAACTCGCTACAATACACCAATATCATACCATATACCCGTTCAAGCAAAATTTGCAACCACAACATACAGAGCAAGTCGCTAAGTCTTGTCTTGTTATTTTTGATGAATTTATCGAGGATACGGGTAGATCGACGCATGATACTCAACTATATCGGGTATTCGCAAAATCATGCTCACAATGAACTCAGACTGGAAGTCAGTCTTAAGCTCCTGGCAAAACCATCAACTTAGCATAACTAGTAGGTTGGATCCAATGGTTCGCCAAACATAAGAAATCACGATTGTGTGATTAGCAAATGTCCTTTAAAGTTATGTAAATCCCCTATTGAATAAAGAAATGTGAGCCAACCTGGCTAGCTTTCACCCTTCCACGTCCAAAGTCATGAAATCCTAATGCCCCGACAAATGGAAGTGACCATGTGTGGAAAAGTATGCAGCTCCTTGGACCTAGAGGCACATGTTAAGGCCTATCTCTCACAGGTCAACCTTATTTCCGAAGATCTAGAACTACATTGTTGGTTGTTTCCCACTACTTTCAAAGGACCAACCCTGGAATGATACCACTGCCTCGAAATTCCATCAACTCACTTAATGCCTTTTGTGTCAGGTTCTCAACTCGATTTGTTCATTGCAAATCGATGGTCGTATGTCCAGTCTCACTTCAACACGTCACTTAAAGAGATACCAAGACCCTAGGGCAATATATTACCCGACTCACCAAAGTATCGACTAATATTTTATATTTGAATCCATATGTGCCCACACATTCTCTCTTAGTGAAACTTCGTTTATGGACATTTGTAGACTCTTTGTATGTTGGTCCACCCACTACTACAAGTCCACACAACCAGGTATATTAGTGTTGGAGAAAACTTGGAAGCCAAAAAGAGGGCCAAGGCTCAATTCACAACCTTTGCTCCCAATACACAAGCTTTCAAAAAGAGGCGTGTCAGTAAATATAAAGACTAAGTTTAATGCTAGTTGAGATGTCATCATTCAAGAGGCATTTAATCTCAAACTAGTCAGTTACTCCAACCTACACCTTCTCCTATGTTTGCTAACCCAGCCAAAAGGTATAGTTACCACCAAAATCAATGACACATCATGGAAGAATGCTATAAAGTTTGTGATCTCATTGAAGAACTCATACGATTTAGAGTCTTTAGACATTTAGTTTAGAATGGTCAAGTTGGGTGAGGCAGAGGATGTGGAGGATGGCGTGGTGGAAGTTACAGTCAAGGATTTTAAGATAGTCATCAATGTCAAGGGAAAGGAAATAAGTAGAAACAAACAACAACGCCTCAATCTAAAAATAATAGAGAGAGCAACCCCATCAAAATCCTAATAAAGTTAGAGGGACCATCAACGTGAGGCAATTGCTGACGAAAGTAGTTTTAACTTGGGCAAATCTTCGGAGTATCAGCTCTGTGAGCTTGTTACCACCCCGATCCCTCTCATCTACCACTTTTACGGATGCAAATTTTTGTATCAATGATCCTGATCATGATAACCTAGTGGTTGTTACTACTATCATAGTCAACTGACAAGTCAAAAAAGTCCTCATTCATTGGGAAAGCTTAATCGCTATATTATATCGATCGACTTTCCATAAACTCGATATTTTCACTTTACTTATCAAGTCCTACCTAAACTATTTATTGAAATTTAACCCATACACACCAACATTTGACACATACAAGACATATCAAATATTGATAGTTCAATATATTTTAGTTGAAGTTGATACCTTTTACAATATCTTTATTACTAGTTGAATAATCAATTGACGAGAAGTCATTGTTTCTACTTTCACATATAATTATGAAATTTCTCGCTAAAAATAATATGATTATTATGATAAAAGTCTATCTCAAAAACTTAAAGAAACCTTACTAATTGAAAACGCATCTCATTAATAATATTATCCAAACTGATCCAATGTTAAATATAATTGAAAAACTTAAACTTAACAAAGCCCAACAACATAACAATATAAAAAAAATTACTCCCAACTCTTTTTATGAAAGTAGTAACAATCACTAGGTTATCGTAACAAAGCCCGACAACATCATTATATAAAAAAAATTACTCCCAACTCCTTTTATGAAAGATTAAGTGAATGTTAATCCTAAAGTCAAGTTAACTTGATTTATTTCATAATTAACTTTAAGTACAATATTTTTTATCAGCAAAATATTTTTTTAATCCAATAATTTATTTATTTTGATTCAAGGTTTATTAGTTTATTTCAAAAATGAATTTTTGGATTGGACATTCGAACACTAAACTATACATAATTTTTACTTTCTTTATGTTTGGATGCAACGATGGATGTACTGTACAACAAGAAAGGCGTGGAAAACACATCATTCAAGAAATAAAAATATCATTTTATTACGGAAAACAAGAAAAAAAACATCATCTCTTATTTCTTCACGAATATGCGAGGATTTGGCCGAAGTAAATTTATGAAATAATAATTAAATTAGGATAACTAAAAAAACAAAATATTAATATAAAAATAAACAATAATAATAATAAAATCAAAACTGGAATAAAAATTAAAATAATTTTATAAAAATAATAAGATTATTAAAAATAATAATTTTTTATTTTTATTTTAAAATAATTTTATAATTATATCAATTAAAAATAATAATTCATTAATTTTACTTAACAAATTAATTATATTTAATTATAAATTAATTTAAACTATAATTTTATCTATTAAAAAATTATTTTATCAATCACATATATCACATCACTTACAAATTTTTATAAATTTTCTACTCAAATCTCACTATCTTTTCCTTAATCAAAACAATTAAACTTTACACATACTTTCATCTCAAATCAACTCTCGAATCCAACCAAATCCTTAGTGTTACGTGAATTTCATAATTTCTTATAAATAGTATATATTATTTTTTTTCTTATATAATTTTATATAATTGAAATTATCTATATTATTATATAAATAGATATAATATTTGATCAATTTTCTTCGTATAATTTTTAAATTGAGCAATTTTATAATAATTAAAAATATTTTATTTATTTAATAAAATAAATTAATGAAATACCTTTCTATTTTAAAATAATTAAATAATTTGTTTAAAAATAACAATTATATAAACTTTTAATATTATTTTATAAACTAAATATATATTAAATTGTATTATTTTTTATTTTTAATTAATTATTCATAAAATTATATATTTTAATTGATAAAAATGCGAACCCACATTCACTTCTTGACATGTTTTCGCTGTTGTAATAAAGAAAATTAATCATATAAAAATAGAAAAATCTAAATACTTATCTCTAAATTATATCTAAAATATGAGTAATTATTCTTTTAAATTTATATGAACTCTCTTTCTATTATACATTAATTTATTTTCTGTTTTCTTCTTTTACTTTATCATGTGTTAATTTTCAATTTGTTTCATTTTATTACACCAACTTATTTTATTATGAATTTTATTATAGTTTAAAAATATTACTAAAGATAAAACAACAAAATAATTTGATTACGCTGAATGTTATATATTGTTTAGGTACATCTTATCTGATTTTCGAACCACAAATAAGAATATAATTAATAGTTTAACAAATTTCAAGATGTGAGTGTAAATTTCTCTTACAATTATCAATTGACATCAAAGTTCTTCTTTCATTTTCTGTGTAAGGATATGCTCTTAAATTTACTTATGATTCCTTTGGTAAAATTTGTGGAACATGTAGTAAATTTCAAACACGGATTCGGTAAATTACACTTGTGTATCGAAAAAGAGGCACTGGAACCGGATCGGTGAACGCCACCACTACCAGGAGCAGAGTAGATAACAGAGGCGTTCCTGCGACGCCATTAATCCCACTAACATCGTCTTTGGTAGGATCCGTTCTTTCTTAATCTTTCTATTGGGTCACATGTGAGTAAATCGTTCATAGATTTCTACTGCTGTTATTTCTTTCTGGAATTTATAATTTTATTATTATTTAAATTCCGAGATTGGGAGTTGTTGCTTGATTTGAATTCATTTATTGTATTATTATTGGGGTTATTCACTAGAATAACTTTGCCTGAACTCGCACTGTTCGTTGAAATCTGTTTCTGAAATATCATTGTACTGAAATCCAGTATTAATAGTTATTTGATCTCCCAATTATGATGTGTTAAGAGTTGGGAGCTATTAATTCTCCAATTTGTGAAGGGATGCCCGTTTTGGCAGCGTCATAGGCTGCAATGGCGTGTTTATATGGCAAAAATTTTAGCCCTCTGCCATATGGCACCATTGATAACACTGTCTGATGCACACTTTCATGATTCAACAACAAAACATCGGTATAGAGTATATTTTCCCTTTTTTTCCATTTAAAACTGGTTTTGTTGGGAAAAAAATATTCAATAGTTATTTTAAACTAGTTCTGAACCTAAACCCAGGTTTTAAAACCAGGTTATTGGTTCATGCTTTTGGAACTGGTTTTAGACCAGAATCCGGTCTGTAATTGAGTCAGATTTAAAATTGGCTTTGAACCAACAAATTCCTGGTTTCTGAAAGCAGTTTCAAATTGGTTCTGAAAAAACGTCAAACTTGTTTTGTAAGAAAGTAGTTTAGTACTCTAAAACTGACTCAGATGATATGGGAATTGGTTTCCAGTCGTAATGTTTTGGGATTTGGTCAAGTTTTTACATTCTTTAATATTTTGTCAGCATTCCTCCTCAAGCTTTTCAAGAGTGGTTATTATTGTTATTATTATTATTTTGAGATTTTGGTCTGGTGAGTATTTTTCTCAGATAGCAGCCTTCCCATCTATAGTATTGACGTGAAGCTGATGTAGTACGAGACCTTTACCCCGTTATAAACAATAATATCTATTAGGCTTTAAACTTGATTTGTTAGTTGTAAATAAATATCGTGCTAAATGTCTTGATCTTGAGGATACTTTAGATAAGTTCAAGGATGTCTCAAAAGAATTGAGGCACAGGGCATGGTGACTAGGATTTGTACATTTGACAAGATCATCACCATAATTTCGTGTGTGCCTGTGTGCATTTATTTGTATTTCTGTTTCTGCCCTTTTGTCTTGTCTCCTATATTGGCTTATGTAAAAGCTAGTCTTCTTCTATGTGTTTGTTATAGCAATGCATTCCTTCTTCCATGTATGTATCTATGTAACTACAACTTGCAAGTATAAATACAAGCGTAATTGCTTATGAAACTAATCATATCTACAACATTGGTTTTCTCCTGAATTCTGCAGTGCAGATGTAAGAGTAGCTCTGACTGAAATCTTGAACCTACCTCTGATGGACAAATGCAATGGCTGCGGGTTCTCTAATGTGTCTTCAATTGCTGTCTTTTCAAGTGCCACTTTTGTTGTCTCCTTGGTTTTGGTTAGGCTCCTTTATGTCATATATAACAGTCGCAGGCCCTTGAGCAAAAGGGCTTCAAAACCTGTCAGTACGCTCATTATTTTAGGATCAGGTTTTAACTTACTTTCCCTTTCTTTTCCATCTATATCAAAACATTTCATGACGATTCCACAAATTAATAGTTTTATCTGCTGTAGGTGGTCATACTGCTGAGATGCTTAATCTATTGGCAGTGTTACGCAAAGATAGGTTTTATCCAAGATTCTACATTGCTGCTGCTACTGATAATATGAGTCTTGAAAAAGCTCAGTTGTTGGAAAACTCCCTGGCTACTGAGGTTCTATATTTTACTGTGTCTGAAGAAGTACCTTTTATAAAAAAATGATGCATATTAATGCCTATAGTAATTGGTGTTCAAAATATTGTCATATATTGCCATTTGGTAGTTATAGGAAATAAAACTTTTTGTTTGGGGATAGTATATTGGCTGAAGTCCTGTAGAATTGGATGTGACAGTAATTATTGTCGCCGGATACAAACGTGATTGCTGCTGTTTGCAATAAGCTTATTGTCACAAGAAGTTTCTTGTCTTTAATAGCTGCTACCTTGATGAAATCTTTTTAAAAATAATAAATTAATGTACTATTTAATGGTATCATTTTTTGATGTTGATTTCTTCTTGAACCTTTTCCAGTTGCAGACTTGGGACCGGAAATAGAGAGTATATCTTACTGTCTGCATTTTCTCTTCTGCTCGTTTCTGGTTTACAGATTCTGATCAGACATAAATTTTACTGCAGAATGCAACAAGGGTCACCGATACTGCACAGTTCATGAAGATATATCGGAGTAGGGAAGTTGGTCAATCATATATAACCTCAATTTGGACTACATTAATTGCAATGGCTCATGCGCTGTGGCTAATGATTAAAATTAGACCTGAAGTGGTACCATACCAAACATTATTTGCTTCTGTCATTATTTTTTACTGTGTTACAATTTGAGGTAATTCTGTATGCTACTATCCAGATACTTTGTAATGGACCTGGAACTTGCATTCCCCTCTGTGCAATTGCATTCATATTTAAGGTTTATTCCCATCGTTAATTTATCAGTTCCATAATTTAATTTATCTACTTCATTTGATAATTTGTAATGCCACTGAAATCGCTCAAGCTTCTGTTGTGCAGGTACTGGGAATCAGGTGGTCATCAATATTCTATGTTGAGAGTATTGCAAGAGTGAGAAGGCTCTCCTTGAGTGGCTTGCTCCTGTACAAGTTCCGGATGGCTGATCAACTGTTTGTTCAGTGGCCACAGCTGCAACGACAATATCCTCGAGCTATTTATGTTGGTAGACTCATGTAACCAACCGGTCCTTTAAAAATTGTACTATATTTAACTTCTCTCTGCATTTGACAAGTGTTTCTACAGGTTAAATGATTGTTATTCTTTGTTTTTTCAAAAGGAAAAAAGAAAGATAAGAAGATTAAGATTATTCGAAGAGATTTGGAATGCATCTAGTTTGAGGGATATGAAAGAGTTTCTCAATAACTACTAATTACTAAACTTTGAAAGATTTTTTTTCTTTGGAGTAGTATCACATAATTCCTATGCTTTTCTTCCTAACTAGAACCTATATATCTTGAAGTTGGTAACGGCGGTAGAATAAATTGATATTACAATGGTTTCATCTCTGTATTTTTTTTTTTGGTCCAACAAGCATCTTTAAAATTTGAAAAGTTTTGGTAGGATTTTGCCAATTTTCTTGGGCTGTAGATTACTCCTATCTCTTTCATATTAGGTAGTTGCTTCAAATGCAGATATTAAGTGGTGGTACAACAACTTTCATTTAAAGAGTATGTACCTTTCTACGAAAAATGAAAAGAAGGGCAAAGTGCAAACCAGTTGTTTTAGCTTACACACACACATGAACATGAATATGATACTTTTGGGGCAGCTATGAATTTTTTGTGCAGATATTAGTAAACCATCTACTAGAATCAATAGAATGTTTATAAGCATCGAGATTTATAGGACCCATAACGAGAGTTATATAGTTTCACCTGCTGAAGTTTTACTGTCCAGTGCTGTTTTTATTTGATTGTGTTCTCGTGGTAGTGTTTTTTTTACTGAGTTGGTAGTTACAAACAATTACAACCTTATACCACGTGTGTTGTTAAAAAAAAATGAGTTACAATTACTGACGTTACAAAAAAATTGTGGACAATTGTGCTTTACTTGTGAACTGCATTTCATTTAGAAACTATGGTAGTGTTATAGTCTTCTGCAAGTGGCGTTTTAAAACATTTATGAGAACAGTTGGCTTACTTTTGACCTTGTTAATTGAAAACAAACACAGACATGTACTTGTAATATTTCCACATCTTGACGTTGAAACTAATTAAGAAGCTAATAAATAAATTAATGTAAATATTATAAGAATATTTAGGGACATTGGTTAATAGAAGAAAAAGTATTTTCTTTTATTTAAAACATTATTAATAAATTTTTGTCATAAATTCTCTTGTACTTTCAACATAATTTATATACTAAAATACTATTATTTATTAATTGATTATGTTAGGACATTATTTAACAATATTTATAAATAATAATGTCATAAACATACGAGATTAGTTGTTTTTTTTTATATAGTTTTTTAAAACTCAATAAATTATGGATGTGTTCTTCAAAGAATTAAGAAGACTCCTTCAAAGATAAAATACTTAGATAATATAAATTTATTCAATTGTTATAATGTAATAAAAAAATTTAAACAGATTCTGAACACCAATCTTTTCTTGGCCTTTCACTTAAGGAAGAATTTATTGTTACAACATTAGACTGTAACATATGTAAATAGAAATATATATTAAAATTTGTAATGACATTTGTATATTTCATATATTGATTCAACAAAATTACAATTATTGTAAACTTATACACTTTGTTTGGATTCGTTGATGTACCGTTGAAGAGGATCTCTAAGTGGAGAAAGATCATACATTCTTCAAGTTTGGATTTAATGAATTGAATGGAAATACATGGAAAGAAAGGTCGGGGAAAGGAAGGAGTGTCCCTTCTCATATGTGAAAAAAATCACTGTGCCCCTACATGGAATGTGATTCATATAGATTTTATATACATGCATAGGAGGAAAATATTCAATCCCTACTATGTTGAATCATTGATGAAAACATTGTGCAGAAGAAAGAGAGTTAATCAATTATGACCTTACTAATAATCTTAGTGCATAAGCGATCATGTCTAATGTCATAATTCATTACCAAGTAATGAAAAAACAATTTTGAATATGTAAGTACGTTGTGAGCAAGTTGAAAACAATGATTATTGAACCATGTAATAGGGTAAACATTATTCCAATACAATGTAAGGGGTACTATCAAATCAAACTACTACTAGTTTGCAACAATCACATGGTAATCCAATCCAATTAAAAGTAAAGTAAAACTAATTATAATTAATTCAATTCTCATCTTTTTATAGAGAAAAATGATAATGGGACATAATATTGTCTATTTAAAGACATCCAACAACATTATACAAGAAACACATTTTTCACTATTTAGATTTAAACATATTGTGAACCATTTTGATATTTGAAAAGAAAAGAAATACATTTTCCACTATTTAGATTTAAACATATTGAGGACCATTTTGATATTTGAAAAGAAAAGAAGTTTTTTCATTCTATATTTATGATAATTAGAAAACAAACCGTTGACTTGGTGTTGTATGCATATCTCACTTTTTAATGGACATATAAATAAAAAGTACCAAGCCAAACTAAAGTAGTTAGTTAAAATAATAAAAGCAACCTCACCCATGTACATATGCCTACTTGTAAATAAATTTTTCAAATAATGAAAGAATGTTATTTGCTATAAACCAATGAATTAAAAAACTTCATATATTGTAAAGAGAAACTTATAGAATGTAGGTAGGTGAAGTTTTTACTCCATGGACAAAGGAATAGCATGTGTGCGTATTGAATGAATTTATACAATACAAACATTACAAACATGTCTTTGTTTAAAGAACATGTTTGGTATGTGATGTTTGTCTTTGTTTAAAGAACATGTTTGGTATGTGATTTGGATGATGTAAGAGTTATGTAAATGGGAGAAAATTCCTTTATGGTGTTTTAGAAGAAAAATAAGGGAAACAATAAGATCACATGCATGATTAGTGCAATTCAACCTTTGTGATTAGTGTAATTCAACCGTTGTGAGAAGGCCATAACTATCTAAAATTTCACATAAAGGCGTGAGTGAAGAGGGAAGACATTATGATTCATTGTATAATTGATTATGATTATGGTCTACCCTATAATTGATTATACAAGGAACCATAATTGGTTATGGAGCTAAGGCATTGTGTGAAGAAAAATTCAATAATTACATATTTTCATTTCTAACTTATAAAATATTGAATTAATTTGTTAGACAAATTCAACTTAGTTATACCTACTCTTTTTTAGGTTAAATATCATGTCTTCCTCATCTTTCAAACCAAAAAGACAAAGGAGTCCATCCTAAAGGAAGGAAGGGTAAGAAATTCGTGCATGTTGATAACTCAATCCCTCCTCCAGCAAACCTAGCTCATTTCCCCCATATGTCATGGAAAGGTCAATACTACATGATTTCGTAAGGGTCTTTTATACAAATTTAAGAGTTCTCGATACTAGCAATTTAGTTGTAGATAGAAGAAAATTCAGATCACTCCATATGATTGAAATAATGTTGCAAACTTGAAATATGAGGGTTACAAATTTAACCTAATTGTCATCATTCATAAATACACTGAAATCGTTCTCTTATAACACAATTCAGCTGACATTAAGTAAAATCATGTCAGCTATGCACGATTTCAAGTTGGGTTAAATGAAGTTGTGTTTTGTTATACAAACACAATTTCTTCGTAATGAGATCCTCATACTTTATCCATTGCACAAATAATTTATTTTTATCCATTCTAAATTTTTTTAGCAAAATTACATCAAAATGGGAATTATGCCAAAAAAAAAATTATATTCTATTTATTTATTGTACAAGTTAATTGAAAAATTTATGGAGAAGTTATATATATCATTATCATATCCTACTTATAATAATATATGTGATTGTACTATCGTACTTACTATAGTAATTATTGTTATTTTATAATTTTAATTTTTCTTTTCTCAAATTGATTATAGTAGTATTTTAAAAATATAATGTAAATTAGATATGATCAAAGAGATTCATGATCTTAAGGAGACTCTGGAACTTGTTTGAAAAATAAATATTTAATTATTTAAGAATCAAGGTATTTTTGAAATATTTATCATGGATTCAAAGGTGTTGTTTTGATTTTTTTTTTATTTATCTTTTATCTAAAAAGAATTATCTTTTATTGTTGTTGTTATTTTAAATGAAAATTCATAATAGTTATTACCTATGATAGGGAGATAAAATAAGAGTGGTAATAAAAAAAAAGAGTTTTTGAAATGGAAGGAAACTTATATTATGTTCCACATTAAGGTAGTGTTGAATGAAGATAATTTAAGGTATTATTATAAGTTGATTTTCCCTGGTGAAACATGGATTAAGAAGCAATATCTCTTCCTCACATCCCAGTCGATGTATTATTTTTTATGAATTTTGTGACATTTACTTCAAATCAAAAGGAGTATCTCCAGACAGTAGGCATAATATTTCTCTTACATTTATGAATTTTTGTTGGTTTTTACTAATATATTTTGATTTCGAAATCATAATAAATTCTTGAATTATGCAATTTTTTAGCAGCTATAATTAGTGCTTTTTCATGTTCTCATTATGAATGACTTAAATGCTCATCAATAAAAGATTATATTCAAGTTAAAAGATATTAAGTAATAAAACATTGTAACATTACATTCTAAGTTTACTTTTAATTTAGTTGTGACACAAATTTTTATTCCTTATTTCATTGTAGTAATTATTTTCTTAATCGTACCATGTAGGGATAATATAATATGAACTCCAGAATTGTTTAATTTGATACAAGGAAGGATCAAAGATGTATTATGTTAAAAAAAATGAGTATATAATTAGTATTTTTTTTTTAAATTGATGATTATATTGACTATTTTAACTTATTGATATCATTCATATCAAAATGAAGATATAATAGACATATAAACTTTTGAATAAAGGCTCGAGTGTCTCTGAATATTAATTATTTTTCTACAATTGTTGCATTATCTAGAAAATGTAAACTAATTTATGTTAATGTAGATGATTTCCAATAATTACTAAGAAAAACTCAATATTAAGTAAATTGTTTGAAAACTTTCAATTCTATGCAAGTTCACTATATTTTGAATATTGGAAAAGTTGCTCTGAAAAACTAAAGTGATTAATATTGATGAAATGAAAGAACTTCAAACGGTGATGTTGAATTTATATAATATATAAATATTTTCAAATTTACAAGTTCATATTCCCTTATTTATTGTTTGATTTTTTGTGGATAGAACAAAATTTGTGTAAATTGTTGCAAAAATACTACCAACTTTGTTGTGGGAATAAATGGTTGGTGTTACTTTGCATGTGAAAACGCACTAAAAAGACTATAATTTAGGATCATCCCTTTATATGTAGTGTAGAAAGTGGTTGGAGGATTTTTGTTTTCGCTACCAAAACTAACTTCTACAATATATCTATATTATTTTTGGGTGGGGATTTTGTGAAAGTTTAGAAGCTTAAATAACGTAATTCTTTTTTATAAGTGAGGGAACGCGCCTAAAATATTTTTATTCAATTTATGCTTTGTCGATTAAAAAAAAATGTACTTATACGGAATATAATGAAAGATTTATTTTAAGGTTTATTTTTTTGTAATTTGTTGTTATTCAATTTTAAAGATTGACTATGTTTGTGATTGATTAAATAATAACTTTTTATGTTAATTTGAAAATGTTTGTATTAATAGGTACATGCTAGATATAAAATTATATATGATAAGGAGAATAGTGCAAATTTTATTTTTTGGGATCACTAGTGTATTTAGTTTATTGAAAATTGAGTTACCGAACTTAAGTGGTGTAAAACTAAAAAAAAATAAAAAATACCAGTTTTCATTATTTATGAATGATTTAAATTATTTAATTTTACAGCAATACACTTGTGTAAATGTAGTAACTATTTGCAAAATATATTAAACCAATAACTAACCATACTATTATTGAGATTATTATAATTATTATATATATATATATATATATATATATATAGGATAAGCTAAATACTATTTTAGCTAACCATAATAATAATAAAAATTCTTATTAATTTGTTTAACAAATTAAATAATAATTCAATATACCTTTTAA
>Ga0209489_103390_pt1 | contig 31176 bp, 23 predicted proteins | sample SiratrowhiteBW_FD_187527 | JGI IMG/M metagenome (GOLD analysis project Ga0209489, IMG submission 187527) | Root nodule microbial communities of legume samples collected from California, USA - Siratro white BW (SPAdes) (version 2) | ecosystem: Host-associated > Plants > Roots > Nodule | place...
AAAAAAAAAAAAAAAAGAAGCAGATGATTAATAAAGAAATGACCTTTTTCCATTATCATGGATGCATTAGATGAAAGGGAAAATATACGAGAATCTCTCATTTCGAAAATGATTTCCTAAAATACGTTCTTCTGCTAAAATGATAACTTTTTGGGGAATTTTTTGGTATTCCTTATATATATATATATATATATATATATATATATATATATATATATATATATATATATATATAATATATATATATATATATATATATATATATATATATATATATATATATATATATATACATAATACAAATATATCAATTTAAAACTGAAAAACCTTACACACGTGCCTGCCCCTCCGAAACCTAACATTCAAAGTTTCCAATATTCCCTACACAATACCTCCAGAAATATCGCTTTGCAGTGTTAAAGACCCACAAAGCAAATGAAGTCTGCCTACCTCATCCTCTTTTCAAGGTGTAATAAAATTGACACAATAAAGGTCTAATTTTAATTATTCTGCATTTGCTTTTGGCTAATAAAGTGGACCTATTTAGTTTATATTGTATATTCTATATAGCATCCTTTATAATATAGTTCTTTTAACAATATGTTAAAATAATATAAATTTTAAGATTACATATATTTTTATCTCTAATAAATTATCGGGATTTTTTTTGTCCCTAATAACCTTTTATTCACAGCTCAAAGTACTATTTAATGAAAACATTAAATAAAAATTAGTAGGAATTAACAACAAAATTCAATATTTTATCAGGGACTAAAACATATTTAGAATGAAATTTTAAGTATGTAAAAACATATAAAATTATATTATAACAAAGTCAAACTGAGATGATTTAAACTAACCAACCAACCTTTGTGTATAGTCGTCTTCCAAAGTCCCGCGTGGTAAAACAATGAATAACCAGTATGCTGCATAGTCTTTCCAAGTCCAACATTAAATAGTAAGTGAAACATGTATAAAAGGGAAAATTAAGTAAACGCTTGACTTACAAGCCCCTCGTATGATAGAGAGTGAAACATCGGATTATAAAACACCTAAAACCTATGAGGATTTCATACCAAATTAATAAGCACCTTATGAACTTGATATCAAACTTTCATTTAACACAAAATATACTAAGACTCCTCCTTCCTGGTTCACTAGTTTTTCAGTCAAACAGGTGACTGCTGCCCTATTTTATCATTCAAATTAAGCTCCAAATTGAATTTTCTAATTGCTTTTTCAAAATACCAATTCAATCCCTTTAAGGTTTGGCTGGTTGGAAAGTTTGGTTTTGGTGCCTTGACTGACGGCTAAGGAGTTGATCCCAATTTTCCAGGTATAATCAGTTCATCCAGTTCACTTAGGGAAAATCCGGGCCCAACTACTAATATAAACAAAAGGTAAAAGTGGTTTATTAAGATCTACTTTGAATGAACTTATATCAATAAGAATCTATGAACATAACAGAAACTCAAATTCTAGCCTTAAAACTGTCTTAACAATAGGATTTATAATTAAGAAGTCCTCATCAGAAACTAATCAATAGTAGGCCCTAATTAGTTGATTCTGTTAACAGGCCTTCCAATGGGGATAGGTAGGAGATCGTACCTGTGCACTCACAACAATTCATGTCTGCAGCTTAATCAACCGAGCTGACTTGAGGAGACAACACTCATCCATACTATTTTCTATGCTGGAACTGGGGAGACAGTGTACTGAGAAAGCCAATGTCATTTGTCATATATAAGTAATAAGTGATACATGCACAATTTACTGATGTATTTGTTGTTAATGTACCGAGAATGAGAGGAATATTCTGTACAGTTAACTCTACACAAGTGACCTAAAACAAACATAAAAGAAGCAAAACTGGGAGGAAAGCAGAAAGAGATAAATAAATACCAACAAAAACACTACTGATCCTCATTGTATTGGCACCAAACACTGACCAACTTGAAATCATTGTTACTGCTCCTGCTTCAACATCAAACAAAGAAGCAAACATCATCAGGAATATAGAGCAACATTGGCATCGTCTTTCCAATCCAGGCGTCTTTAGATCAATTCTGGCAAAACACTGGTGGAAGGGGAGAAACAAACCCCAAGACCAGAACTATCAACAGGATTCATTTAACTCCTGCACATTGTAGTCTCATAAAACACTGCCGACAACTTCAAGAAGAACTCTGGTTACACTTCTCTGTACATCTGAAATTACCTATATAAACCTGCGATTGAATAACCACCCTGCCAATTTTAAAACCAGGAAGCACAGTGAATCTCACCTTGGCCCTCCCCTTGTTTGGCCAGGTCAACCCCTTTGTCACATCTTCCATGTATATCATAGAAAACTCCACACCTCTTTCCACTTGAAAAATCTCAACTGCGGGTTCAAACGTGTAGGACAACTTATGCAGTGTCCAAATGGCACTAGCCATTCCAACAAACGCCTCATAGAACATACTCAAGGACCGCCACGAGTTCAACACAGCCTCCCTCTCCTCCAAATTGACAAAAATGGACGACTCCATCGATGGATGAATGAGCCTCTCATACTTGTGCTCGCAAAACCGCGAAAACTCACAACCAGGGTGAATACCCAACAAATCCATGGGATTGCTAGACACGTGCTCAAGCAGTTGCTTCAAACAACCATCTCTTTTGTCCACATCCGAACAAACGTGTTCATCGGACACTGTTTCTTCCATTCCAAAATTTAAGGAGTCAAAACCATGAAACATCCCTAAACAAACGTAGGACAGAAGCGCGTACTGATTGTGACCTTTCTTGGAATAATCCACATTGGGATGAACCGCGTTGGCCGCTAAGCCCAAATCCCACCCTGCTTTCCTCATCAAACCGATTAAAATCTTGGTAAACCTATGTGTCGCTCTAGAAACATCGTGCAACAATGAATCGAACACCTTAACAGTTAACAAAACATCAGAAGAGGGGTTCAAAGCGCTAGTACAAAGCTTCTTAGACAAATTCACGTTACCCCTGTTAATCTCGTCGAGTTTGGCTCTAAGGGCTACCACCTCGTCATGCTTCTGCTCCAGCTCCCATTGCAAGCGGTTCGAAACGGTGCCGAGGGTTCTCAGTTTGCTCTGATTCTCCTCCACTTCGGCTTCCAAACACGAACCGAACGGAAAACCACGATGTTCGGGAGCCAGGTAAAATTTCTTCAGTTCCGAGAGCCTCTGCAGATGCGAAACCAACACCTTGTCCGCACTCGTCACGTGCTCTTCCACGAAGGGCACGTGCGCGCTCTGGAGCTGGAAGTAGGAAGCTTCGAATGCGGAGACGGCAGCGAAGACCGAAGAGATCAGCGCGTGTGTTATTTCTTTGATCTGAGCTTCGGTTAACGCCGGCGCCTTTTCGGGCTTGGGAGATTCGGTGGCCGGAGGAGTGATCTGCGGCGGCGGATGTGGAGATTCTGGCGGGGATTGCGGAGGCGGAGTGTGCGGAGGCGGAGATTGCGGCGGCGGATCGAAATTGTGAGAGGGATCGGGGTCGGGTTTGATGACGACGACTTTTTGGTCAGTGATGATCTCTTCGGTGGAGTCGAGGAGAGAGAAACCGTCGACGTCGTCAAGGGGAGAAGCATTTTCGTCGGAGAAGAATTCGAAGGTTTTGGTCTTGAAAGCGAGGGCGAATTTCTGGAACATTTCTGAGATTTGGGGGGGTTTGGCGGAGGAACCATCGATTTCAGGCATGGTGGTTGGGGAAGTAGAAAGGGAGAGGGATTTTGAGAGAAAGCTTTAATTGAATTCAGCTATGGTGTTTGTTGGTGCGGTATCTCAGTGCCAGCTAGTGAATGATGGTGGTGGGAATGTGCTTTGGATGTCTTGGAAGGAAGGGCACATGGGTTAGTTCGCTGCTTTCCTTTTCTTTCACACACTTGTTTTTTTTATTTTCTTAACGTGGTCTTTTGAGGTTGTTGTGTTGTGTGTGTACTGTTCTCTCTAGGTTATGACTTTTGAAAGGGGAATTGTATTATTCTTCTCATTCTCGTTAACGGTAAAGTCAAAGAAAAGAATGGCGTGGCGGAGGTGCCAATTCCTTTCATTCTGACCGTTAATCTATACTTTTTGCGGAAAGAAAATTTTTTAACCACTACAAATATATTTTAATTTCATTTAAGTTTAAAAAGTTATTAGTTTGAGGTGTTGTAAAAGAATTTAAGAGAGGTGAATTGATTTTGAAAATTTATTTAAAATTTAATTTCTCCTCAAACTAAATCTAGAATGCAAATAATTATCAAATCAATAATGATAAAGATAACATACACAAAATTAAATACAGCAAGAATAATATGTAAAAATTAAAGAATTAAAAAAAATAAAACAAGGGTTCAAATCATAATAAATTCTACATTTAGTTTTAACTATTCAATTTTAAAACAATAGAAATCCTTTTATAATATGTTTATGACAATTATTCAACACATCCAAAACATATACAAGATAAGAAACATAAGCATATTAACTTCACACTATCTCAAATTCATCTAGTGAAACTGTAACAAAAATATATTACCAGATGCACGACAAAAGAGAAATTTCAGTACCAATACTTAACCTTAAGAACCTTTTGACAAACCAAAAGAGAGTTTGAAAGATTTCTTTAAAATTATTGGATATACTGTTGGAGCAAATGAAAATAACTCAAATTTATCTCTCTAAATGTACCTAATCGCACTTTGTAAAGTATAATATATGTTATCTCATATTGAATCAAAGGTTCAATTTATATAAGTTTCAAAAAGTTATTTAAAAATTGATTCAGATACATTTAATCGATTGTTTTAAATTGTTAATCAATTATTCTTAGAAGAAAATGAGTTTGAGAGAAATATACTCTCTATTTTAATTGATTATGTTTTCAGTTAACCAATTATTTTATGTTTCAGTATTTCTGAAAAGCTTAAAAACATATTAATTTATTATTAAATATGTTAATTAGTTATTCTAAAAGACTAGTTAAAAATTCGTTTGTTTGTTCTTTGTTTTAATTTATTATCAAAATTGATAGTCAGTTATCTTGTTTTGGAAGCATTTCAAAAATAGATTAATCGATTACATAAAACTTTAATAGATTAAAACAAACTTAAAACCTTTTCCAACATATTTTAAGCTTTTGAAAGCAAGTTTTATGGTTAAGGTTAAATTTTAGGTTATGTACTAAATTACAATTCTTGTGATTACTTTATGTGCAAGACTCAGAAACACATGCAATGAAAGTTATAATAAGAAATAATCTTCAACATTATCTTTAAACATCATCATCAAAACAGCTTCTCTAAGACATGACTTTATTCTTCAAGTACAACAATCTCCCTCTGTTTTATGATAACTCATGCTTTATGCATGAATCCAAACATAGATGTTGGAAATGATGACCCTTATTGAAAGTAAATGCATTCATTACAGTAAGGCTTTAAAAATAGGTTCAAAGCATGACAACTTCTAACACAGGAACTCTCATTTGCTATGACACTTACTCCTTACTCTAAGCTCTTCCTACACAAAATACAAGGAACAAACAAAGCATAAAACAGTCAAGTATAAAAGTAAACAAAAACGTAAGTACATTTCCAAACACACATCGATACATTCTCCCCTTGGACATTATAAAAAAGAAATAATGAAAAGAATCATTGAAAATAACATTTACGAATGAAAAGATAATATTTATACAAATAATTTTGTTATAACTTATTAGAATTAGTTGTAATCGATTATCTGACCAAATGTTTTGGTTCTAGAATAAATCACTCTCTTGAATAATTAATTATCCTATTATAATTTACTATCTACTCTAAAAAACATTACTAAGTGAATAAAAAAGATGTATTTAATATGTTGTTTGACTATTTAATCTATTATATTTCCAAACTAATTGATTATTTTTTCATTTTAATAAATTAAAATAAAAAATTTAAGTATAAAATGAACATTGAAATGAAAATCACAAAAAACACTGACTATTTAACTGAACAAAATCTTATTCAAATATTTCTTGAATATTATAAAAATTCTAATCATCAGTAAGTGAAATGTATGAGATGTATCAAGTAAATCTTATTCTTCACTTAGATTAACCACTACTCTCAACATTAGCCTGTTTAGCTTTCTCTTGATGCCCTGAAGAGATGAATGTTTTCTAATGCTTGATTGTATTTTTCACCCTTTTTTAGTTCGTACTTATATATTTTGTCCAGCTTAACCAATAGAGGTTGTTCAAAAGGTGAAAAAGGTATTTCTCCTCTTTCGTTGGCTTGCGCTTCTTCAATTTGCACAGGCTCGGGTGGATCTTCAGGCATATGCCCTTGGTCTTTAGTTTTATATACTCATTGTTACCATTTTTGTAACATCCACAAATTTGTACTATTTTCATATACAATAATTGTAACATTTAAAAAATTATAATATAGTAATTTTCAGATATAGTTATAAAATGCCCTATTAGACACTCTTTGCAATCATTCATCAATTATTAGACGCTCACTATAACATCTAATAGATTTATTCCATAAAGATAAAATCAAAGTAATGGTCTATTATTCTAGAAAAACTTTTTATATCAGTTTTCAATAAGGGTTTGCATTTTAATTAAGAATCATTTGAAATCAATTCTAGAAACATAAACATTAGGTACAAATCTCCCTGTTACACCAATTCATCTGTAGACTAGCATGAGCATGAAAACCAGATCATACGAGATCATCTGTCATATCGTCTAGTCTGTTATATACGGAGAATGTCTGGTTTGCTAAGATCGTTTGGTATGTTATACGTTGAATTCTTTTGTTCTATTATGTGTTGTAGATCATCTGTCAAGACCCTTCTATCATGTTTTTCCACTATCTAACCTAGTGGAATCATATGAGAAGTGTATCATAATGATATCGCCTAGTCCACTTTATTCTTTTGTAAGCATCTAGTACGTATATTATCAAGAGATCATCTGACACGTCCATATTGATGGAGAGGGCTCAGGCAAGGTCCAATCACCAGAGCCATGCTCAGACACCTTGAAGCAAACAAAGAGTTAGAGGCACCTGTACAGATTAAAATGTTGACTATTTTGAGCTTTGAGGATTCTTGTAAAGAAATTGTAAAAAGTAAAATAGGAAAATTTGGATGTTTGTAAATAACCCTAGGTGCCTTAAGGTTTATAAAAGGCACCTAGGTTTGGGTTTTAGACGCATAAGACTTGTACATGTGGCACTTATCATTGGTGCCTAGTTTAGGTTAAGAGTAGCTTGCTCCACATGCTAGGTTATCTTGACCCTAACATGTGGTGAAAGTTAGGGTCTCTAACCCTAGCTTCAACTATACGCCACTTAGGTAGCTTGCAAGGCAATTTAAGGTTTCTAACCCTAGCTTCTTGTACACACTACCTTAGTTTGCTAGAGAAGCTACTAGTATTTTCTTCTTCTATAAATAAGAGGTTTAGGAACCTCCATTGTAGACTTGATTTGAGTAATGAAATGCTACCACATTTTCAGCAAATTGCCTTAAGTTTCATATTGAGTTTGCTCTCTCTTGAAGGTTGGCTCAACCTTCTTCAAGGCTTTCATTTCCTTCTTCACAAAAATCGCCTCCAACTTCCATTGTATGCCTTCTTCCATGGTGAATTCATCTACGTTCTTTGCTTTCGCATCATGAGGAGCTTCTTCCACTCCTTCTAATCGGTGCATCAAGGCATCAACATGCACAACCTCCATTGGAGCTTGCGTAAGGGTCTAAGGCACCTAAGAGCTTCTCCATCATTTGGTATCTAGAGCTTTGGTCTTCAAGAGCTAAGTTCTTGATCCTTTCACTTTGTTTTAGCTTTTCCGTGTTGTATACCACTGTTTTTGCATGTCTTGAATGTTTGTCACCGATTGAAAGTAGTTTCATTGAGTTTAATCAATTCAAAGTACATCAATCTTCTTGAACCGTCCAAAAATATATTGTTTAGGTGTTCTTGTGTGTGTCGCAAGCTATCTTTTGTGTTGTTTGAGTTCTTGTTGAATTTTAATCGGTTCAATTGTTCATTTGTGTCCTAGCTTTTGTTTTTATAATCCATAGTATATGTCAAAAGTCATCTATGATTTCATAGTGTCATAAACTCCTTAGGTTTATATACTTGTAGAGTAGGTGTTTGTGCAATTGCTTATACAGAAAACTATGAACAAGTGTTTGTTGTATTGTGTCATAGTGTGTTGTGTGTGCCTTTTAATTTTGCAATTGTGAGTTCCTTAATTCACTATTAGATCATTAGTGAGTTTCTTAGAGTCATATTATTCCTATATGTCTTGTAGTTTGTTCTAAAATTCGTTGGAATCCATAAGTTTCATTTTTAAGAGCTGTTGTTGTTTGATTAAGGTCACTGGAACTTGAGAAATTTACCGGGAACGGAATAATGTGTATTTGTGCACAAAAATTTGTATGAGGCTACTTTGATATGTTGTAAAGATACTATGAAAAAGACGCATTTTATTTCAATCTGTAAAAAAAATGGTATATTGTAAAAGTTGAGTGCTCGCTGCTGGTTAAACTACTGATGACAATGTAAAAACGCCTCTGTCAAATTTTGCATGATCTTAGCTTGATATGTTGGGAGTGTATGATAAAAAATTTGGTCACCTAATTCTAAGTAATCAGACCGTGATAAATTTTGCAAACACTGCTGCCAGAGAACTATTGAAACTGGAAAAATTGCACTACTGTACTAAAAAAGGCTCTCTGTTTTGGATTTATTGTGAAAGCAGTACTGGTCCTAAATTTCTGAAACTTTGTGTGGATGATCCTTGTGCTATTGTGGAATTATGGTTAAAGTTTTGAGATGAAATGAGAATTATAGAGAATATCATAAATCACGCAAGAATTGTTGTCAGAAGTGAAATTCTAGTTTTTGTTTTGTTGTTTCTTAATCTACTCTAAAGCCATTCGTAGATCATCTTTTTGAGTACTAAACTTCCGTTCTAAGTTTTAATTTCTTGTTTTTCAATTTTTAATTGCCTTCTTCGAGTTTGCAATTTCATAATCCTTTTGAGTTGTGCTATTCAAATTAGCTTTTATTGCTTTGTATTTGTGACCTCATGGTGAATTAATACTTTGGTGAAGCACTTCAGTTGAATTGGCCAATACATCAAGGGCGGAACTTTAAGCACTATCGGAGAATGATCCACAATGAGAAATGAAGGTCATGTGCAGAAAAGCTTATTGAACAAGCACACCAAAAAGGAATGATACACTAGTTAGGCAAAAGAACAAACACAAGGAGTGTATACTCTAGGAATTTTAATTTTCAGCAAAATTTTCATTGTATACAATTTGAGTTGTATTTGCAAAACTTTTATCATTAGTGGAATAATTCAAAATGTGTAGAAGGTGAAGTGTTTCTAAGTTCCTTGGTGCCAAAGAACTTCACCTTTGGATTCGACTAGTTTTAAGCATTACGTGTAGACGATGAAGTGTTTCTAAGGTCCTTGGTGCCAAAGAACTTCACCTTAGGATTCGGCTAGCTTTAAGTTTTCCAAGCATTAGTTTTATTTCTTTTGTTTCTTTCAATTGTGTGAGCCGACTAGTTTTATTTTCATTGAGTCACCTTCGTTTGTGACTTAGTGATCTCATTGTAAGAACAATTGGCAAGGTACATTGGGCAAGGTTCTGGCTAAGGAAAGTCTTGGTACTTAAGTTGTCCAAGTGACGCACCTCATTTTCCTGGGAGACCTCTAGTGTGCTAGACTAGTTTGTCTTATCTTGAGAGCACTTCTTAACAACATTTAAGATGTCTAGACATTCCTTTCACCCTAGTAGCAATGAGTCTCAAGACAATACATCAGATTTTCAGAAAATTTTAGAAGAACTTCGGATTATGAAAATCAATACTAATGTACAATTTGCTATTATGGCGGAAGAATTAAAGACCTTAAAAAAGAAAGATCACAAGTATAAATCCAAAGCTAGTTCATCAAAATCATATTATTTTGGTAGTGAAGATGAAAAACCTGAGAGGAATAGCCTGAGAGCAACTAACCACTACCAACCTGCCCCTTATCACTATCCTAAGAAAGATAGAAAACCAAAGGAAATTAGAGTAGACCTTCCCCATTTTCATGGTACTAATGATATAGATACATTCTTGGACTAGGAAATGAAGGTGGAACAATTGTTTGAGTGTTATAATGTGAGTGAAGAAAGGAAAGTTCCCCTAGCTACTCTTAGTTTCAAAGGTCATGCATTGCATTGGTGAACTGCCTTAGTAAGGGATAAACGTCTTTATAATGAACCATCCATAGTGCATTGGAATGATCTTAAAAGTGCACTTAGAAGAAGACATATTCCTTCATACTATCATGGAGAACTCATGGATAAGCTCCATAGACTTCATCAAAAGAACATGAGTATTGAAGAATATAGGCAGAAAATGGAGTTGTACATGATGAGGGTCGGGATTAGAGAAGAAAATGTAACTATAGCTAGATTCTTAAGTGGATTGAGTCTAGAGACAAGAGATAAAATAGAACTTCTCCCTTATAGGGATTTTCATGACTTAGTGCAAATTTGTATTAAAGTGGAATAACAAGTTTTGAGAAAAGGCACAAGTCGGAGTTCTTACTCTAATTCTTACTCCGAGACCGATTATAAGAGGGAGGGAAAGTTTTTAAAAGAAAAACCAAGAGAGAATCCTCCTGAGGTCATAGTTCAAGAAAATGCCAAAAAGAGAGAAGAATCCACATCCTCTGGCCGAACTAGTGATATTAAGTGTTTTAAATGCTTGGATAGGGGTCATATACAATCTCAATGCCCATCTATGAGAACCATTTTGATGAGAGGCCAAGACCTATATAGTAGTAAGGAGGAAAAGAATGAAGAAAGCACTAGTGAGGTGTTAGATAATGAAAGAGGGGGGATGATTATGCTCATGAGGGAGAATTATTGATGGTTAGGAACTCCCTTAACAGCCAACCTAGCCTACAACCCGAGTCACAACAAGAGAACATCTTCAACACAAGATGCAAAATTTCTAAAAATGTATGTTCTCTCATCATTGACAATAGTGTCGTGCTGTAATTGTTGTAGTGATAGGATGGTTGATAAATTAAAACTTGAATTATTACCCCACCCTAAACCTTATAAATTACATTGGATTAATGATGGTGGGGACATTAATGTTAAAAGTCAAGTAAAGGTCAAGTTTTCAGTGGAGAAACTATGTTGATAATGTTTTATGTGATGGAAGCTTGTCATATTTTATTGGGAAGACCATGGCAATTTGACAAACAAACTATTCATGATGGTCTTAAACCAATGATTAAAAATAGATTATCCCCTTGATTTCAAATGCAGCCCAGTTATCATTGGTTTCAGAAATTTATAATGACGCTCCAACCCTTGAAACAACCCAAGTAAGTTAACTAAGTGAAAATTAACGTGAGTGTTCCTTATGCAAAACAAGCACTCGCGTAACATTCATCTCAACCCCTAAATTGCACAACTCCCTTCACAAAGTGTGAACAGAGGCACAAGTTTGTATTTACCGAATCACTAAACATGAACGGTCTAGTGAAAACAGTAGGCGCACACAATGAATTCAACAATAAAGGAGCGAAACGAATAAACATAGAACCTCAAACTTTTTCTGCAATCTCAATCAAGGGCATAACCCAAATGGATTAGCCTTCCATAAAAGCGAATAAAACAAAGTGAGATGAAGAAGGAACAAGAATTAAATAGGAAATGAAATTAAATATATAACGAAATTTAATTGAAACAAAACCGAATGTAATTGTAGAGAGAAAACAAATTAAGTTCCTAAGCTGAGAGTCTTCAGTGTATCGAACTCCTTTGGCTTCACCTCCTTTCATAGGTGGCTAAACCTAGGTCAATCCTGAACACTAAACCTAATAGGCCCAAATCTTTCAATTCTGGTCCAATAAATAAAAACTAAAAATAAAAACTGATAATACGGTAGCTCCTCTCCAATTCCAAAATTAATTTCCAAGCCCAAAAAATTTCAAAGCTGCTATGAAAAAGACAAGTAAATAAGGAAAAATAATGACTCATCAAATTCCCCCACACTTAGACTTTTGCACTCCAGGGCAAAATCAAGATATAGAGCAAGGAATAAATCCAAAACTATCAAAGAGAATGACACAACAAAAATAGAAACATAAACAAACAAATGGACAACTTAACATCTCCTCACTGAATCCTGAAAAAAAAAAAAAAAAAAAAAAAAAACAACCAAAAAAAAAAAAAAAAAAAAAAAAAAAAAAAAAAGGAATAGACAACATCCAACACACAAAGGCAAAGAAGCAAGATATCTATGAACATCATCCGAGCAATTCAAAGCATAGCAAGAAAATCAATTAGCTAAAGAGGTAATCAAAAACAACAGAATCTCACAAGGTACATTGTATTACTGTATCTCTCAAGTGTCTAGGTTACTGTATATATACTCTCAAGGCACTAATGAAAACAAGCAACAATTAGACTTGGCAAGCCTCTAAAATCAACAGCCAATGCACATACACATAAAGATAATAAGGTCTTTTAGGGTTGTAATGGGGCTAAGGACAAGGTAGGAAATAAAATATGGAATAACTAGCTAAACCTCTAAAGTAATCATCTACCTTTTGCTTCAACAATCTTTTTTTTTTTTCTCTTTTTTTTGTTTTTTTTCGTATTTTTCAATTTTTTTTAACAATTTTTTTTTTACAAAAATAAGAACAATATATATGAACAAACAATATAAAAACCCTAAACCAATTAGTTAGAAACATCATCCAATGAAACATGCACACACCTCCATATTTATTCAAGAACTTATTCCCAAAACAATTCTGAAGCTCCAAAATTCTCTAAGGTTAAGGTAATCATTGTTTTTCACTTTAGGCTTGTAATGAGCTTAAAAAAAAGGGGGGGAATGTAGGCTCAACATGGGTAATCAAAGGAAATAATGCAAGGTATGCTTATTTGGCTAGAGGCTATTCAGAACAAAAATGCCTTAATCATCTCAAAACATGTGTGTGAATCGAGTTGTATCAAAAAGAGTCAAGCCAAGGCCATTGTGCAAGCAATCAATAGGCATATCACACAGACAAAAAATAGAGAGTGGCTCAAACCTCACACAAGGTATATCTGTTATATTCAAATCAACCTCTCAAACCTCATGATTAACTTGATTAGCAAAGAAAAACAAGGATTTCAATCCATAAAGTATCAAGCAACTCATATCCAAGAGTGAAATATGTGTCTAGTGCCTATAGAAAGTCCAGAAAACCATAGAAACATGCAAAACTGTCCAAAAAATCAAAGAAACATGAAAAATTGTAAAGAAAACATAACTTTAAAACAGTATTTAAACTAGTCTCGCCCCACACTTATAGTACACAGTGTCCCAATATGTTGCAAGTAAAAAATCATAACAATCAAGTCACAAATATGATCAGACATGTGCAATAAAAGTAAGGAAGGAGAAGGAAAAGAAAACTCCCTAAGTCAGGGCGGAAGATGGAAGAGAAGTGGGATCAAGCTGAGAGATCTCTTCCACAACTGTATCCAACAGAGAGGGATTGTTGAGGAATGGCTTCAGTTGATGCCCATTGACCTTGAAGCTTTTTCCTATGGACTCACTTTTGATTTCAATTGTCCCATAAGGATAAACATTAGTAACAACAAAAGGTCCAATCCATTTAGAACAAAGCTTACCACCCATGAGTTCGTGCCTAAAATTATACACCAAAACTTGTTGCCCGACCACGAAGTCCTTCCTAGCTATCAAGCTGTCATGGAACTTCTTGGTTTTCTCCTTGTAGAACTTAGAATTCTCATAGGCTTCCAGACGAATCTCATCCAATTCACTAAGTTGCAACTTTCTTTCCTCTCCAACTTGATCAATAGAGAAGTTGCAGGTCTTCACAGTCTAGTATGCTCGATGCTCTATCTGTAAAGGTAAATGACATGCCTTTCCAAAGACAACCCAATAAGGAGACATCCCTATGGGTGCTTTGTAGGTAGTCTTATGCGCCCAAAGAGCATCATCTAGTGTGTTACTCTAATCCTTTCTACTAGCCTGGATAATCTTCTCCAAGATTCTCTTGATCTCCCTATTTGAAATTTCGGCTTGCCCATTTGTTTGAGGGTGATATGGTGTAGAGAATTTATGCACAACCCCATACTTCTTGAGTAAAGCCTACATGGATTTGTTGCAAAAATGGGTACCTTGATCACTAACAATCGCTCTGGGTACTCCAAACCTACAAAATATGTTAGATCTAACAAAATCTACAACAACCCTGGCATTATTAATTCTGGTGGCTTTGGCTTCCACCCATTTTGAAACATAATCAACAGCCAAGAGAATGTAATTAAAACCAAAAGAGATAGGAAAGGGACCCATGAAATCAATACCCTAGACATCAAACACCTCACAGAACAACATGGGCTGTTGTGGCATTTGTTATCTCCATGTAAGGGATCCTCCTACTCTTTGACACTGCTCACAAGTGCTATAAATCTTCCACACATCTCTGAAGATGGTGGGCCAATAAAAACCACAGTCAAGCACCTTGCGAGCAGTTCTCTGTATTCTTAGATGGCCGCCTGGTGCAGAAGAATGACAAAACTGCAGGACTGAATCAATCTCATGATCTAGAATGCATCGCCTGATTTCCTTATCACTGCATAACTTCCACAAATAGGGGTCATCCCAAATATAATGCATAGCATCACTCTTAATTTTATCAATTTGAGCTCTAAATGCTAAGGGAGGAAAGACAAAAGCAGCTAAAAAATTTACAATATTTGCAAACCAAAGGGTGGGCTAAGAAACAAAAACCGTCAACAAACTTTCATCCAGAAAATTATCACGAATGGGTAGTAGATTTGCATCCTCAACTCTCTCAATCTTGTTGAGATGGTCTGTTACCAAATTTTGTGCTCTACTCCTGTCACGGATGTCCAAGTCAAATCCTGGAGCAAGAGCATTCATCTGATCAATCGAGGCTTTGACTCAAGCTTTTTCAAGAGGTACTTCAGAGCTGCATGATCTGTAAACACAATAATAGGAAAGCCAAGTAAATATGATATAAATTTATCAACAGCAAAAACAATAGCTAAAAGCTCTTTCTCTGTAGTGGTGTAGTTTGCTTGGGCAGCATCTAAAGTCCTAGAAACATAATCTATCACTCGAGGTAGCTTGTTAACTTTCTGTGCTAGGACAGCTCCGAGTGCATAATTTGAAACATCACACATCAGCTGAAGGGAACCGTCCAGTCAAGTGCCTGAATGATAGGAGTGGTGGTTAATGCTTTCTTTAGACAGTCAAAAGCCTCTTTACACCCATCAACAAAAATAAACTCCATATCTTTCTGAAGTAGGTTGGACAATGGAAGGGCCTTCTTGCTGAAATCTCTAATGAAGCACATGTAGAAACCTGCATGGCCAAGAAAATAACGAACCTCTAGCAAACAAGAGGGGTAAGGTAACTGTGAAATAACATATATTTTTGCAGGATCTACCTCTATGCCTTTCCTAAAGATAATACGCCCTAAAACTATACCCTGTTCTATCATGAAATGACACTTCTCAAAATTAAGAACAAGGTTAGTTTCAATGCATATGTTAAGCACCCTATCCAAATTATCCAAGCATGTGTCAAAAGAGGATCCATAAACAGTAAAATCATCCACAAACACTTCTATGCAATTTTCAAGAAAATCAATAAAAATGCTAATAATGCACCGCTGAAAGGTACCAGGGGTGTTGCATAGGCCAAAGGGCATCCTCCTATAGGCAAAAGTACCAAAGGGACAGGTGAATGTGGCTTTTTTCTTGATCCTCAAGAGCAATATAAATTTGGAAGTAACCAGAAAAACCATCAAGAAAGCAATAATGAGATTTACCTACCAGACGCTTAAGCATCTTATCAATGAAAGGCAATGGAAAATGATATTTCTGTGTTGTTGTGTTCAACCTCTGGTAATCAATGCAGACTCTCCAACTGTTTTGCACTATAGTTGGGATAAGCTCATCCCTCTCATTCTTTACAACAGTGGCCTATCTTCTTAGGAACCACCTGGACCGGGCTCACCCACTGACTGTCGGAAATAGGATAAATGATCCCAACTTGTAGAAGCTTGGTCACCTCCTTGTTCACTACATCCAGAATGATTGGGTTGAGTTTCCTTTGTGGCTGTCTCACTAGTTTAAATCCATCCTCCAATAATATTCTATGCATACAAATGGATGGACTAATACTAGGAATGTCTGCTAAGGTCCAGCCGATGGCCTTTTTATGCTTTCTAAGAACTTGCAACAACTTCTCCTCTTGAATAGCCTCAAGAGAAGTGGAAATGATCACTATAAGTTTCTCATCATCCTACAAGTAAGCATACTTGAGGTTTTCTGGTAGAGGTTTCAGTTATGAAGTGGGTGCTGGCTGAACATCAGAAAGAGCTAGAGGGTGGAGAAGAATGGGTTCCACTCCCTGTACCTCAACCTGTAAGTCAGATTCACATATACTTCCATGCAAAGAATCAGAATGAAGAACATATTCATCAACAATATCATCAATAAGCTCAGCACGAAAAACAGAATGGTCCTTAGATGGATGTTTCATGGCATCAAGAATGTTAAAATGGGCAATAGTATCACCAAATTCCATAGACAGGGTACCAACATAAACATCAATCTTAGTTCGGGCTGTTTTCAAAACGGTCTGCCTAAACTGATTGGGACATATCCATGGGAAAATCCCTCCTCCATATCAAGAACATAAAAATCAACAAGAAAAATAAGTTCACCAACCTGAAACAAGACATCCTCAATGAGACCTGTAGGATGGGCAACACTTCCATTTGCCAACTGTATCACCACACCCGTAGGTTGCATAGGTCCAAGAGATAAAGATTTATAAATAGACAAAGGCATAACATAGGTAATCTATCTGAATTTTGCGACTGTGCCTGGTTAAGTTGAGTGGCCATCTGTCCCATCTGATTTGTTAACTCTAAATAGAAGCTCTTGTTTCTTATTGGCATTGCATATTCTGAAGAGTCATCTGCCTGACCAATTCCTCCAATGAAGGTTTAGAAGTAGACGGTTGAGGAACTGTTTCATGCTTTTCATCTATTTTAGTTTGGTTTGCTTAAGTTTGCTTAAGTTTAGTTCTGCTTAGTCTAGTACTAAACTTGGTTTGGTTGAATATTTGTTGGGCTTGTGTCAGCACCTGCAGCTCAGTTATGTTTCTAGTTTGTTGATGTTTTCTTAATCATGTTCTATGTCCTTTGGTGTATTTGGCAACCTGTTATGATGATTGACCACTTCGGGTCAATTTATATTAATCAAATGTTTGCCTTATGTTATTCAATCTCTTTATATGCTTTTAAGGGACATCAAAGTATAAGGGAGTAAAACATCTGGATCTGAACTAACTAAGTCTGGGAACAGGAAGAAATTTAATTAACTATGTTTTAGTTCAATCAGTTGCTCTGAACCTATTAGATCTTATGATACTAATAAATTGTTTGAGTGCAAAGACAAGTATTTCAGGTTCAGATTGATAAACTCAACACACATCAGATTGCCTTCATCAAATTGGGGGAGATTGTTAACACTAATGTTAAGCATGTGATTTGATGAAGTCGATAAAGACCATAGCTTGTTGAAGTTCTGATGGATTGAATCTGGACTATGTTAGATCAATCACGTGAGTTGATCAAGACAACTTCATGAAGAATCTGTTGGAACCAACCTGGACCAAAATTGTTCAAGTGGATGACTTTGAGTCAACATGAAGATGGTTGGGTGATTTGGTCTTAGGTCCTTAGTTGGGTTTGTTTGTTGGCTTGGTTCTTAATCATTAGTTGCATGATTCATTATTCTTGTGGTGCTAAGAGATTCACAAATATTAAAACAGTTTTTATTAAATTGGTTTTAAGAAAAATAGCCTAAACTGTTTTTTGTTGAAAATATTTTCAATCAATTGAATACTTGAAACAATCAATTGAATTATGACAGTTATTTCTGTTACAAGTGGAATCTTTGACTGAGTCTTCTAACGGTCAATTCAATCGATTGAATGGTTTATTCAATTAATTGAAACTATAACAGCTAAGTTGTTTTAAAACTGATTTGGCAATATAAAGGAATTGACACTATCATTTTCAGATAACTAAGATTTTCGAAAAGCATTCCTTGAGATATTCTAAGTGAGAAATAGTGCCCAGTTTGAGTGAACACGTTTTACAAAGCTTTTCAAAACAAGAAACCTCCAAGAACGTGAATCTTTAAGCATCCTTGAGTGAGGTTCTTGCGACTTTGGTTATGGACCAAGGCTAAGTCTTCTACACCTTATCTTTAGTCATTATAATCTGTTCTGTGTAGAAGTATTGTGTGATCAATTGTTGATCTTTCTGTTTTTGTAATCTGTTTGTTCTTTTCAATTACTGGGTTTGTAATTGAGGTGGTGTAGTGGGTTTCTGCACCGATCTCAAATTTGCTAAGGGGTTCAGTAGAGTGTGAGTGTTGCGGGGAGCAATGTTTGCTTGCGGGTTGCAAGTGTTTTGGTGCAGTGGGTTTCTGCATTGGTTTCATACTAGTTGAGGGGTTCAGTGAGGTGTGATTTCTGTAGAGAGTAGTGTGTACTGCGGGGAGCAGTGATAACTTGCTGATAGCAAGGGTTGCAAACTGATCTTTTGATCTTTTTAGTGGAAATCTTTGCTAGTTTGCAAAGGACTGGACGTAGCCCTTGAGGAAGGGTGAACCATGATAAATCTTTGTGTTCTTGATGTCCTCTTCTCTCTTCTTGATCATTTTATTATCTGCTTGCAGTCGCCTAATAAACTGATAACTGAATCTTGGTATTCACTAAGAATTTCTAGGTATATGTTTGTGTTCTGAATATGTTTAAATATATCTGAATCAACTGTGCTTCTGGGTTATTTCTAATCTACTGGACTGTGGTTAATCATCTTGATTCTGAATTAACCATCTCTGTACTGAAAATTGTTTTCTGGATTTATCTCTAACAATTTCCGCTGTACATAATTGATTATTTACTGGACAGTCCAGAATTACACGAGTTGATTGATTAAATTAAGAATTTTCATTCTCTATTTCAAGAACAATTCATATTTGCGAAAAGAGTTTGAAAGTTCAATTCACCCCCCCTTTTGAAATCGGTCTGAACCTTACTTTACAGAATTACTTCCTAGGACTACAGATCAAACAATTACAGAATGGCACATTCTTAAGCCAGTCAAAATACTACAGAGATGTCTTGAAGAAGTTTGAAATGGATGGCTGCAAAGAGGCATCAACTCCAATTACAACTAGTTGCTATCTAGATGCAGATGAACATGGAACAACAGTAGATCAAACCAAGTTCAGAGGGTGCTCTATCTCACAACGAGAAGGCCTGATATAACCTTTGGTATATGCATGTATGCAAGATTCCAAGCAAATCCAAAGGAGTCTCACTTCAATGCTGCTAAAAGGATTCTGAAGTATCTCAAAGGGACGACAAACGTTGGCTTGTGGTATCCAAATGAAGCAACACTTAATCTTAAAGGCTATTCGGATTCAGACTTTGCTAGATGCAAATTGGACAGAAAAAGCACGAGTGGTACATGCCATCTACTTGGAGCAAGTCTAATCTCATGGAACAGCAAGAAGCAAGCATGGGTTGCTCTTTCAACTGCTGGAGCCGAGTACATTGCAGTAAGGAGTTGTTGTGCTCAAATCTGTTGGCTTAAACAGTAACTTAGTGACTTTGGTCTTCAAGTCACAAAGGTACCCCTATTCTGTGATAATACTAGTGTCATTAATCTCACTAAAAATCCAGTGCATCACTCTAGAACTAAGCATATTGAGATTAGGCATCATTTCATTAGAGAGCAAGTGCGCAATGGTATTTGTGAAATCAAATTTATTGAATCTGAAAAACAATTGGCAAATTTTTTCACTAAACCACTTGCTAAGGACAAATTTAATTATCTAAGAACAAAATTAGGCATATTGGATCATTCGAACATTACATAAGTCATAACTGCATAATATTCTGCTCATTATCACTCAAATCAGTTTATACGTGTTTTGAATCAATTTATTGCTACAACAAAATTTACTATGAAAATTTTGTATTGTTGTTTTGTCTTTCCTGTAACTAACTCACGCGACCTGAGCAAAATGAATGAGTAAGGATTTGAAGAATCAAATCCACTGAGTAGATTGTAATGGGCAGAAGATCTGTAACCATCATTCTGAATCCCATTCATCATGTCTTTATTGAGCCACTAAATTGCCACCTGTCCTCGTATAATTCGAAATGAAAAAGGTACGCTATCATTAATCCAAATTGCACAATGGGTAATTCAAAGGTTTTTGAAGTTGTGTCGTTTGGTTGTGCCGATTGGCTGTCTGTGGTTGCCTAGAAATGTCACATTGCACATAGGCATTTTGCATAAGCAATATACACTATCATACTTCAGAAAAACACAAAGTTCCAAATCCATTTCTCTACAATGCTAAGGTGCTTCCTTGGCCTCCTCTAAGCAATCTAAGAAAGAGAACCAGGGAAGCTGCAAGTGATGGAAGGCACATTAACACAAGGGGTCATCTTGAAGGTTGATTTGCAAATGTTCGTGGCAAAGGAACATAAGCAAGTATCAACTCCTATCTGACCACGATCAGTCAAAAAGTGATCAACACTCCCAAGCATGTAAGCCTGGACTGGTTGAAATCGGAAGAGTTGCTGGCTATTGCTGAATCTCTGGAGTTTCAAGGGCTCGAGAAATTTCTTGGGCTGACAGGCAATATATATCCAGACTTGATGAAGGTTTTCTTCACCAATCTGAAGGTGAAGGGAGACAAATTTGAATCAAGGGTCAAGGGTAATAATGGACATCACTCTTGAAGTTTGGGAGACAGTGACTGGTCTCAAATGTGACGGTTGAAGCTTGGAAGGGACTATTGAAGGTCTTGAAGACTACAACAAAGTGACATTCTACAGGAGCTGTTTGAGAAACCCGCAAGCTGTGGGAAAAGGCTTTCAAGTTGGCAGTCTCTCTGTGTATCCGACGATTTTGGCATTCATCATTATGTGGATTTTAACTCCACGAGGTAATAACCATGCAGTGCTACATGAGGAAGATCTGATCCTTGTGTACTGTATCATGACCCAGATAAAGGTTAACTGACCGTCTGTGATTGGAATGCAATTGGAGAAAGCAAAAAGGCTAATGGATTACCAAGTTCCATATGTGGTGCTCGTCTCAAAATTTATTCAGTATTTCAAGGTACCTGATGAAGGAGAGCTGGTTGAATCTGTAAAGCAAGCGTTTGAAATGAATACCACCACCTTCAACAAAATGGGTCTGATAAAAGTGAATGGTCAGTGGAGGTTCCCAACTGAAGAAGAGGAAGACTCAGAAGATTCTACTGATGCTACTGCTGATGCTCTAGAAAATGTTGATAGTGGAGCACTTAGAGCTGCTGCTAATGAAGAGAATGTAGAAGGAGGAACTACTGGAGAAGCTGTTGGCGACACGCCAATGGACATTGAAGATGATGCTATGGGTGAAATTGGAAGGAATTCAGATTTTTCGAAATTTGCACAATCAATATTGGACAAACTGGACACTATCTCTACTGAGTAGAGGAACAATCAAGAGATCAATATGACTCAGTTTGAGAATTTTGATCAACAGGTCGAAGCTGTGCTGGATAAATTGGCCACAATGGCTGCTTGGAATAAGCCAATTGAGTAAATAATGCATATCATAGTCATTATCTCCCATTTGATGAATACATAAGGGGAGAATTAGTGTAGTGTTTGTGTGGCTTGGCCTGTTCTGTGTCCTGTTTTGTTGTGTGTCCTGTTCTGTTCTGGTTGTTCTGGTTCTTGTGTTGATTATGCTGGTTTCATCTTAATGTTTTCTGATATTTTGAATAGGTCTACCTAGGTTTAGGTTTACTTTTTTTTATCAGGATTTAATCCTTAATCCTCTTGCTGCTACGGTTGAACTATTTTGTGTCTTGGTTAAGTTCTATTCCAAATGTTGTAATGATGTATTGTTGTTATGTGCTAAATTGGAGAATTCATGTGTAATCATGCTTTGACAGCAAATATGAATGAAAAGTGTTCGGTTTTATGTGTTACAAGTTCTATGACATACTATTGCTTTCACTAGTTTCTTTTATGCAGTTACAGATCTTAAACCACTCACACACTGCATTGTCTTCATAAAATAGGGGGATATTGTTAGTACTCTTACAATACTAAAGGATTTAATTAAGCCAAGCAAGCCAAAGCAAGCAAGAAGATGGAAGTGTGTCTTAGGCTTTGTCTTAGTGTGAGTGAGTGTAATTGGCTATGAAAGAAAACCTATGAACATCTGAGGAGAAATTCACCAGCACATGGTCAAAAATGATTAAATCAAACCATAAAAAGAAAGGTATGACTTTGGTTAAAAACAGTTTTGGAAAATAAGGTACCGGACGAATATAAGTTGATTTCAGGTTTAGCAGAATCAATTTATTCGTGCTTGGACAGAACTGAATTAACTGTTTTTTAAAATCTAGTTTGGGTTCTTCTCTTATAAATACAATGAGTTTTCAAGTGCGAAAGATACACACATATGAAACAAGAATACAATCTTTTGAGCATCACTTATGAGAACTACTATGAGAGAATTTTTTTGAGAAAATCTAGAGTTCTTCTTAATCATTTTGAAAGGGGACTTTTTACTTGAAGAATCAATCTTGACCAATGTAGTGTGCTACTGGATTTCTTCAAGACTGTGTACAGACCTTTCTTTCTGCGCCAATCAGGGAGTTATTCTCAACCTTTCTTGAACTTGTTTGATTCAAGATTTATGTTGTGTTCATTGTAATTAAGTGAAATTCTTGAACAATTATATTGGTTTTGGGCTACAGGAGTTAGCCTTGTGGTTCTGCTAAATTGATTGGGAGCTGCGAGGAGTAGTTGATCAATTTAGCAGGTTTCTTGATTCTTACAGGGAGTAGAATTGGTTGATTGATTGTATGTGAACAATTAATTGATTTAGTGGAACTTTCTTTGTGTGTGGTGTAAAGAAGATTGGACGTAGCCCTTGAGGAAGGGTGAACCAGTATAAAATTGATTGTGTCTCTTCTTCTTAACCTTCTCTCACAATCTTGATTTGTTATTGCCCTGCCTACTACTATTAATTGGAAATTGATTTGGTTCTGGTTAAGTTACTGAAAAATTTGATAATTTGCAATATTTCATATATGTTTTTAATTCTAAATAAATCTTATCTGGAAGTTGTTCTGTACTGTTTGATATCTGTATTTCTGCATACTTGAAGTTTTATTACTACAGTGTGGTTCTTGATATTCTTACTACAAGACTGCATTCTGTTCACTGTGTGCATCATCAAACTTTGCTTTGAAGACCTGTAATTGATTCTTGTGTATTGGTGTATACGTGATTAATTCATTTACTGAAAGTTTCTAGTCCAATCTATTTTGCAAAGGTTCTTTAATTGAAATTGTCTTTAATCAAATCTAATTTAATATCAATTTTTTGCATAATTTGATAATTTGGATTTGTTATTAGATTGTACTATTCTATTATAATACATTGACTGAATTTCTATCATAGTTAATTATGTGTTTCATATTGTTTAGGTGATAATTGCATATATCTTGTTTCTGCTGTTTTAGAAATCTTGATTGCGTTAAATTGGGATTGTAATTCATTCTATTTATCTTTTACTCAACATCTAATATAAATCAATTCATTCGAGCTTGAACCCTATTTTCTGTTGTACCTTATATTCTTAATCATTGAGATTCACTAAAGATTTTTCAATTGCAAAAACTGTTTTCTAAGAGTTAAATTGTAAAAATCTTTTAAAGTTCAAATCACCCCCCCCCTCTTGAACTCAGCCAAATACGTTTTCAATAAACGCTCTATTTTTCATCACTTCACAATGTTTGAATCACTTTGAATTCTTGTTTCTTCAGAGTAAAAATATTCCTCTATAAATAACCTCAAATATTATAGTTATTGGAGTCACTGAAGGGCATTTTTTGATGTACCAAAAATTAGTTTTGACAGTCTAATGTACTGATAGTCAAATTAGAAATTGTTTACTTTTCTTTTGGTATTATACAATTCTGACTTTCCTACACTAAGAAATATTTTGAAAATGAAATAAAATGAAATAATATATATATATATATATATATATATATATATATATATATATATATATATATATATATATATATATATATATATATATATATATATTGAGAGTAAGATGTCAATATTTTCATCTTATGGAGTGTAGCTTCCTCAATTTTGTTGGAGGGTGAGGAGTGGTAGTAGTTTCCCCTTTCATGTCCACACCATAAGTTAGACTTCACCAAACCTCACTTTTATGTATAAAAATAATCATCTTCTTTTCTAACAAATGCCAATGTCAGCCCACAATAATACCCAGATCCTAATTTCTTAGGTGAATGAGCCAAATCTTACCTATTAACTGTCAATTCTAATTAATTATATAAACAAGACTTATTTTTGCCACAAGAGTCTTAAGAAGTAAATCACACTCTATTCCTAGACACAAGTATTCATTAGTTATTTCAATTTAATTCTAGATTACAAACGATATTTCCCAATATTCTAAGAATCAAATATAAAGTCATGGATGATTACCACAAAAAGAATTAAGAAAAGAATCAAAATATTGACATTGAAAGGAAAAACATATATATAAATTCAATATTAATTACATGAAAATTTAGTTGGTTATATCTAACCGCAACAACAATGGATTTAGCTCTTATAGTTATGGAAAGACCAAATATAGTAAATGGACAATGAAAGAAGATGATTACACCAAGGAATCCTAAAGTTGCCATCTAAGTTTGACTTTTTCTCTTCTTTGGCCAAAGATACCTAATCGTAATACAGAGCATTGTTTAAATAGATTAACTTTAGCGACACTCTCACACAACTCAGCTTCAGTAGTGCCTAGTTCAATTCCATCTAAAGGCCTTCAGTAGCTCATAATTTAACAAAACATTCACCCAGCAAGGTCACCCTATAACAGTAGCAGCAATATTGTTCTTTATAAAAAATATATATATGAATATTTCCAACAAAAACTACCATGTTAATCATCTTAATTTATTTTTGCTAAATTGAGTTTTCTCTCATTAGCCACCCTCTAGTGAGGCACGACATTCTGAAGGATTAGAGCTTGTCAAGAGTAGAGTTTCCTCTTAAATTTGTTCTTCTAGTGAGGCACGACATTCTGAAGGATTAGAGCTTGTCAAGAGTAGAGTTTCCTCTTAAATTTGTTCTTGTCTATTGTCAAGTGCTTCAAATATAATTCGTTAAGAATCTCAACTCAGGTGCATGGTAATGGTGATCATCTCTTCTATTCATGCCATCTATTTGTGAGGTTCTCTTTCTTTTGCCAAAGAAATGGAGGTCGTCAACTTTGTCAGTATTGGATCTTGGTGTTGGGAAAATCGAAAGGGAGAAACATCAGAGAGACAAACAAGAATGAGACAAGAGTCCAACTCACATAAGAGAATGACACAATTTTTAACTCAAAACCTTACCTCACTCACAAACGACTCTCAATTGTACTATCATTTACATACTTAAACAGAAAACGTGTATCGAGGGGGAAACACCAAGAAGAATAAACAAGAATGAGACATGAGCGAGACCCACATAAGAAATGACACCACTTTCAACCCAAAACCTTAAGGCATTGGATTTGTGGGTCTTCTTTCTTGTATGTTGTGCAACTTTATCATTTATACTCAATGTAGACTTAGACTCACACTTAGATATCTAACACTTGGTGGGTGAAGGTAAGCATGGAAGGTATTTGAATATTGCTTTTTGTTTTTCTTTTATATTTGAATGTTTATTGTCTCATGATGCTTAGTTGAGTTGTAATCACTTAACATGATCCATAGAACTTTCAAACTTAGGTGGTAATATTGCTCTTTTTTTTCTATAGTTTTGAATCACCTTATCCACTTATACAATCACTAATTTATGGGATAATTTTTAAGAATGTCCTTGACTTACCTATTGGCACACTTTCTTCAAGTCAAGGACATTAAAGGCATTTTATTTAATTTTCACATTTTGATATAATTGTGGTTGTAGAAATGACTGATATGTTTTGGACCGCGTATAACTTGCTTTGTTTATTTAATTTTTCGCGTCTTTAATCTTTTCCTTTCGAAAAGTTGTGTACTAGCTAAAGAAAGAATGGTATTCAAAAGGAATGGCAATACATAGGAAAAAATAAATAAATTGGTCAATCAAAATGTGAAAAAATATATTTTGAATTACTAAATTTGGAAATTTTAGTTGCATTTATGAAGTGAGAGTTCTCGAAATGCTTTGCGAATTTTATAATATAAGAGTTCAAAAATATTATTACACAATGAACATATTCGGATACTACTATTATTGAAATAATTTTTTAATTGTGCAGTTTAGTAGTTATATTGGAATACAATAAAGTTAAAAATCATTGTAGTTGAATGCTGATATCAAATGCAAAAAAACATGTCCACGTGCTGCTATTTAGTTTTGGGTGCTGCAAATAGAAAAAGAATTTAATGAACCATGGTATAAATGCTATGCAAATTATACTAGGGAAGATAAAGCCACGAATGAACAGACACAAGGCCACTAGTGAGGTACGGGGTGAACTGAATGATCATGATCATACTAGATCTAAAATTGTTCGCGGAAAATATATATGGATCACAATGAATTAGAATGTGTCTTAGCAACTATTTCAAGGTTTCTTCTTCCTTATTCTGTATCTTTTTTATTTTCTCAAAGTGTCTCTCATTACACACATTCATCTTTTTCAAATTTTACACCTCCATATGTTCCATTATCGATTATTGCACCCGCCACCATTGTCTGTTGTTGCTATCTGTCACTACTGTTGTGTTCACCGTTATCCGTTATATATTTTCGGATTTTGTAAACTGTTTCCAGATTAAAAAAGAGTTTTCAGATTAAGCCATTTCCAAAATCATTCAAAACGTGAAAATAACTTTTGGATTATTTTCACATCAGAAAATAGTTTTCAGAATGAATTATTCTAAAAGAAGAGGGATTTACAAATATTAGGTTTCCGAAATAGCTTATTTCAAAAGATATTTTTGGATTCAAAAGTGAAATTTGACTTTCTAAAAGAGAAAGATATAATTTGATTTCAAAAATGACTTATTTCAAAAATAAAATTTAACTCTTAAAATATACTGTTTCAAAAGCATATCCTTCGTAAGAATAAAAAAGTCTTCATAAAATACATTTTGAGAAATAAAAAATGTGTAGAGGTGCTGAAAGAACCTATGGAGATGCGCCGGAAGAAGCAGTCTTGCAACACGCCACTCCTGCCTCCATCGCTATCATCATGCCATTAGCGCTATACCTTTGTTATTTACTGCACTAATAGGAAGGTAAAGAAGAGAGAACTCATTCTCTAAAAAACTTGTTTCAAAAAACTTGTTTCGGAATCGATGATTTATGCTTCAAAAATTTTGTACTATAACGCTCATTCCAAAATGCATTTCATGTCTTTTGGAATGCATGTTCTGAAATTCCAGAAAACTTGTTCCGAATATTTTGCAGAGAGAAGTCACTTTTATTAAAGGTAGAATGATAATTTTAAAAATTTATGAGAGCGCAGTTAGAAATTTATGAAGGTGTAGGATGTAAAAGCCCAAGTTTAGAAGGGATTACCTAATATTTGGGCTTATAGTACTTGGTTTGGTTTCTCTTAGTGGACTTTTACTTTTCTACATCTTCTTATTTCCTTCTTACACCTTCATAACATTAAGAAATATTAAAAATACCCCTCCATACAATTTTAGCGGAAACATTTTAGATCGAGTCATCAAAAAGAATTTTACACTACATATTTAAAAAAAAAAAGTAAGTGGTATAATCTGAAATTACTTTTTTTAAATGCTGTTTAATAATATGAAATTATGTAATTTGGACTTTTCTTACTTGTCAAGTGTAATTTGAAATTAATTTTTTTTCAAAGATGTAAGTTTGTTTTATTAAAAACCAGTAGACAAGTGTTATGTTTCTCAACTTCAGTCTCATCTAGCGTTCCTTTTGTGTGTTTGGTATGACATTCTTGGAATTATTCTTGTCTTTCAGAATTTACATGTCAAAAATTGAAGCTCTATTCGAGAATGCTTGTCTGATATATTTGTTGCATCTAGTAGATGTTATTGTTTTGTTGAGTTTCTCTTTTGAATTGGTTTTGATAAAAAAAAACAAAAACTTACGAATTATCCAGCTGGAAGCGAAAAAAATTAATTTTTGATTGCACATTTTATAAGTGAAAATAAATTATTAAATATTATTAAAAAAATAATTATTAATTATGCAACACTAACTTTCTTTTAATATATTTCGAAAACTTTTCGAATAACTAAATCCAGAATCTTCCCAAACAAAACGTGTGTAGGGATATCTTTTACATTTCTGATAGCATGGAGGTCAAAGGTGCAAAAAGTAATAGCCATGTTAGCCTTTGTATAAGTCAATAAAAGGCTAATAATAGGGGCTCCGACATCTGCATCCCAAAATCTTTTAAAAGATCATTTCGCCCTTTTTTTTATATTTGTAAGGAGAATCCATTGTTCTCTTGGTGGTAGCTTACTGTGTGATGTAGTTTGGAAATCGTGTGGGGAAAAAGTAGTTTCTTGACACTAGTTTTGGTATGTTTCTTGGATTTTGTATTATTCAAAAACCTTCCAAATAGGACCATTGATAATATAATTTTTGAATTTAGTGTTGTTATGGACTATACTTTTTTGGAAAGTAAAATTCTATCCCAAAAACATAATTAATAGTTATGATAGTAGAAGTTCTGAAAAGGAGATACATTCATTGGGTTAAGAATAACCAAACTTTGTTCTAGTCGTACCTACCTGAACAAATGAAAAAGAACACACATATTAAGAAAATAGTAGGCAAAATCATTCTTGATAGCTCAATTTAAATTTGCATTATGGAAAATTCAATCTGGTAACAAATACTAAAAGGCTTAACTTGGAATGCACTTTAGAAATTTCAATCCAGCAATGCATTCTACAAATATCAATCTAAAAGTACATCCTACAAAGTACTATCCAAATTATTAAAACATAAACACTGCATACTTTCTTTTAGAAAACTCAACTAAAGTAGTTTTTCAGATTACATAACTTATAAATAGTTTTCTAATTGCTCTATCCAGAACTATTAATCTTATTTTTAAAGCTGTTTTGGATTGCTTCATCTCGAATACATTTTCAAATTGTCAAATTTGAATCACATAATCTAGAGTATGCCAGATCTAATTAAAAACAAATTAAAAAAATTATAATACGAAAAGAAAACTTATCCTCTTGCATGATATAGGGGTCACAACATCAATGACCCTAGTTGGTGGAAGACAAAAGATAAAATAGTCAACTACGTGTCCCAATATGAAGACATCAACAAGTAGTTTTGTTTGAGGAGATTGGATACAGAGGTGTAAAGGAAAGTAGGGTTTTACTATTGGACATATGATTACTTTAGTCTTTTCACACCTACTATAGGCATGCATGGAGAAATTATAGGAGTATAGGGATGTAGCCTATTTTATATGGGGACATAGATGTGGGGTTAAATTTGAGCCTCAAGCACTTTAACCAATCTTCTCCTTCCTCCGACCCCTTAGGGGATGCTTAACATAGCTAAATTTGTTGCTATAGTTTTGAATAGAAGAGTGGGTTTACTTAGGAATTGTTTGAATTGAAAAGTGAAATTGAGAAATTGGAGAAAGAAGTGAAGAAAAGAAGATGAAAAATGAAATTGTTTAGATTAAGAGAAAAAAATTGGAAATATACGAAAAGATTGTAAATAAATTGATTGATGTAGTATAATAATCTTTTTATATATTAATATATTTAAAAATCAATTCGTAAAATATTTTTTTAAATAATTTAAAATAAAAATTAATTTTTAAACACAAAATTTAATATTCTTGATTTTAATTTTCTTATTTTATTATTGAAAAAGTAAATATTAAAATAATCAATTATATAAAAGATATAATCGATTATTTTTCGAAATATAGTAATTCTTCGCAAAGAAGAATTTCATTGTTACTCAGAAAGTTTAAGTCATCAAATTTTTTCTGTTTTATGTGATTTTTCACATTTTCAGTCTTTGATTTTTGCATTTTCTTTCTTATGAATCTTTCTGCGCTTAAAAACAAACAGGACGATAGAGTCCTAGGCACTAAAAAGATATACGAAAAAAAAATTTGGAAAGGAAAAATATCAGAAAGATGAAAAATGAAGATAAATAAAATTTTGGACAAGCAAAAATTGGAAAAAAATTTATAAAAGCATTCTCATTTATTTGATTGAATGGGACGTAAAAAGAAAACTATAATGTTTTCCTAAAGACAATTTTACTTTTAAGTTGAACTTTTTTTTTTCTAACCTTATACATTATCGAAATTATGCATTCCAAAATAATGGCTATAAAATATGTCAAATTATTAGAGTTGATATTGATAACAATAAAAGGTAAAAGAAACAAATTTATTTTCCTTCTCTTCGCCATATCTATTTATTTACGTAGGCCATGCATGTAAAATTTTTCTCCTGCACCAACAATGCAACAGTATGAGAGAGAAGAGTCTAACTTATGTCTACATCATTATTAGTTTTTAGGTTTAATTATCTTTTTAGTTCTGAAACTTCAAATTTAAGATATTGTTATTGTAATCATTTGAACTTAATAAAGAATATAATCTCTCAAATTTAATGCTTAGGAACTAGCATCAGATTTTATTACATCTGAAGAAATAAAATGAACTATTTTTAAGTTAAGGGACAAAAAGAAATTTATCACAAATTTTAAAATTAATTAAATATAATTTTATTTTTTATTTACTCCAACTAAACAAAATCTAAAACAAATGTTATTAAACAATTATTGCTCTTGGTAATATATATATATATATATATTATCATCTACATATATACATAAATAGATACAGATAAATTAATCATACAATATAAATTTAAGACTACTAAAATATTACTAAATGCTAGAACACATAATATCTTAAGG
>Ga0209489_103391_pt1 | contig 31171 bp, 16 predicted proteins | sample SiratrowhiteBW_FD_187527 | JGI IMG/M metagenome (GOLD analysis project Ga0209489, IMG submission 187527) | Root nodule microbial communities of legume samples collected from California, USA - Siratro white BW (SPAdes) (version 2) | ecosystem: Host-associated > Plants > Roots > Nodule | place...
ATAATAATAAATATGTTAATATTAATAATAATAATAATTATTATTAGTATTATTATTATGACAATAATAATTAATATGATTAATATTTATGACAGCAATAATATTATTATATTAATAATAATAGTATTAATAATAATATCAATAATCTTAATAATAATATTATTAATGTTAATAATAATAATAATAATATTTATAATAATAATTTTAATAATAATAATATTAATAATACTATTATAATAATATATTAAAAATATAATATAAATATTTGTATATAAAAGTTATATATGAATTTAATTTTTATAGAATAAGTCTGGATACAAATTCGTTGTAATTTCATATAATGTTGATTTTTAATATAGATTATATTATATATGAATTTTCATACGGATTTAATCTATGGATTAAATTCACGTCACCTGTGAAGGTGATTAAACAACTTTGCAACTATGCCTTAAAACCTTTTATACAGTAAAAACAAGATATTGATAATTGTGTTTTGAATAATTTGTATTCAACATACACTAAGTTTTTATATTTTTATCATTTAAAAGGATTTTTCTTTTAGAGCTTTTATTTTATTTGTATCATTAATAATAAATGAAACAACATTAATAATTTATTAAAAGTGTGAGATAAAATAGAAAAAGTAAATTAAAATGAAAAACTAAGGTTAAGTAACTTTTAAAGTATAAGGACTTTGATACACAAAAAACTGTTTTAATAAAAACAAGAGTGATTTTTTTTTTTCTTTATTAGAATTGAATGTTTACTCTACCTATAGTTTAATCGTCTTTTTACTTGTTAAGTTGAGATTTAAATAACATAGAAGAATGTGTTTAAATCCAAAAAGTTGGAAAGACAACTTAATTAAAAATAAGTTAATTATTGTTGAGAAATTATAATTTACATTCAATTGCAGTTTTAATTAAGATTTGAATAAATTAATAGGTTGGTGGTACTTTGGGATTTACATGATAAAGATGGAGGTGGTTTTGTGAAATTTAATTATAAAATCTGAAAACTTCCATAAATATATATTTTTTTTTATGTTTTTTTTACATTATTTTAATCTTTTATTTTTTATTTTGATCTATGTATTTTATCATTTTATTTCTTTATCTTTTACTTACCTGTATCTTTTAAAATTTATCTTTATTTTATTTAAAACTATATATTTATTTTTGTAAAAACTTAAGCTAATAAAAATAATGTTCTTCAGGACGAGTATTATATTAATTGTTTGTAATTCCATAACTTCAAAATTCATTTTACTACTATATGTGGATTTAATACACTCACAAAAATCTTTAACATATATATTAATAAAAAGAAATATTCAAAATATTAATATCTATCTAAGAATTGTAACATGAAAGTAAATATTAACATGAACAATCCTAATTTGAAATATATTTTTATGTAATACTTATATTTAATATCAATCACAATATATTAAAAAAATTATTGATTACGAAGAATTAAGTAATTGAGTATCATGAAAATTTTCTTCGGATGTGTATTATTGATAAACATTCTTGTGGTGAGAAATTTAATTTTAATAACAAAGCATATGGATACTATTATGTGCAAGTAATAATATGAAGAATTAAAATTTAATATTGGATATAAAAGATAATGAAATTTATTGCAAAAGAAATAATGTAAATATTATAAAATTTTCATATCACATATCCAACATCCCTTCACTTTTACATTAATTTATAAAAAAAAAAAGTGTAATCAGCATTCTAAGTACACTATTTAAAAAGTTAAAAGGAGACTCTTATTAAAAAAATATGATAATATATTTTCTTCTCATTTTCCTAATAATATATTCTCTTCTCATTGTAACATACTTGTAAAATTAGATTTGACTTTAGTAGAAATATTCAGAAAAAATTCTACATAATAGTGAGAGGAAATTTCTGTTGTACCACTTTCTACTATTTGAAACGCCTAACTTCGAAAACAAACACTAACAGCCACAGTTACAATATAAAGTTAACCTAATTGAGTCTAGATAATAGGAATCACAAGTTTGTGTTCATCGCATATATGAAACCTGAATATAGACGTAGTAGAAATTTGACCGAAACATTTCATGATTTTAGCTACCCATGTCGGCCTAGCCCACCCACACCACCACCAAACTTGGCTCCCTTAGAAACCTACCAAGATGGATTGGCTTTTCTGCCAAACTCTGCCAACCTCATTTTCATTGCATTTGTGGTGCTTTACAACCAAGAGGGCTAAAAAACCTTGAGGTTGAAATTTCATTATTTTTGCTACCCATGCCGGCCTAGCCCATCCACACCACCACTAAACTTGGCTCCCTTGAAAACCTACCAAGATCGATTGGTTCTGCCAAGAAACTTTGTCGACTTTATTTTTATTGCATTTGTGGAACTTACAACCAAAAGGGCTCAAAAACCTTGAAGTCGAAATTTCATAATTTTTGCTACCCATGCCGCCTAGCCCACCCATGGAAACCTACCAAGATGGTTTGGTTTTGCAACCAAACTTTGAAAACCGCATTTTATTGCATTTGTGGTGCTTTGCAACCAAGAGGGCTCAAACACCTTGAGGTCGAAATTTTATGATTTTTGCTACCCATGCCTGCCTAGCCCACTCACACCACCACCAAACTTGGCTCCCTTCAAAACCTACGAAGATGGATTGGTTTTGCAACCAGACTTTGTCAACCTCATTTTTATTGCATTTGTGGTACTTTGCAACCTAGAGGGCTCAAAAACCTTGAGGTCGAAATTTCATGATTTTTGCTACCCATGCCAACCTAGCCCACCCATACCACCACCAAACTTGGCTCCTTGGAAGCCTACCAAGATGGATTGGTTTTGCCACCAAACTTTGTCAACCTAATTTTTATTGCATTTGTTGTGCTTTTCCACCAAGAGGACCTATAAATCTTGAGGTCAAAATTTTATGATTTTTTCTACCCATGCCACCTAGCCAACCCACGGAAATCTACCAAGATGACTTGGTTTTGCCACCAAACTTTGCCAACCTCATTTTTATTGCATTTGTGGTGCTTTGCAACCAAGAGGTTTGAAAAACCTTGAGGTCGAAATTTCATGATTTTTGCTACCCATGCCAAACTAGCCCACCCACACCACCATCAAATTTGGCTCCCTTGGAACCCTACCAAGATGGATTGGTTTTTCAACCAAACTTTTCCAACCCTGTTTTTATTGCATTTGTAGTGCTTTGCAACCAAGAGGGTTCAAAAACCTTGAGCTCAAAATTTCATGATTTTTGCTACCCATACTGCCTAGCCCACACATGAAAACCTCCCAAGATGGCTTGGTTTTGCCACAAAACTTTACCAACCTCATTTTTATTGCATTTGTGGTGCTTTGCAACCAAGAGGGCTCAAAAATCTTGAGGTTGAAATTTCATGATTTTTGCTACCCATGTCGCCTAGCCCACCCACAAAAACCTACCCAGATGGCTCGGTTTCGCTACCAAACATTGTCAATCTCATTTTTATTGCATTTGTAGTGCTTTGCAACCAAGAGGGCTCAAAAATCTAGAGGTCAAAATATCATGATTTTTGCTACCTATGCCGGCCTAGCCGACCTACCCCACCACCAAACTTGGCTCGCTTGGAAACCTACTAAGATGGATTAGTTTTGCCACCAAAGTTTATCAACCTCATTTTTATTGCATTACAATCAAGAGGACTAAAAAATCTAGAGGTCAAAATTTCATGATTTGTACTACCTATGCCGACCTAGCCCACTCACACCACCACCAAACTGGGCTCGCTTGGAAACCACCTATCAAGATGGATTGGTTTTGCCACCAAATGTTGCCAATCTCATTTTTATTGCATTTGTGGTGTTTTGCAACCAAGAGGGCTAACAAACCATGAGGTCGAAATTTCATGATGTTTGCTACCTATACCGCCTAACCCACCCACAGAAACCTACCAAGATGACTTGGTTTTGCCATCAAATTTTGCCAACCTCATTTTTATTGCATTTGTGGTGCTCTGAAAAGAAGGAGAACCAAAAGAAAGAGAACGTAACTCTGGAAGGAAGAAGCCCCAAAAGGAAGAAGATCGATTGTTACAGAAGGGGAAAATAACCTTTTTAATTTTTAAAAGGTTTTTTATTATTTTTTATTTATTAAATACACGTTTTACCTTTTACATTTAAAAGTTTATCATTAATATAATAATTTATATTAATAATTATGTTAAATTATATTAATAATTATATTAAAAAATATATTAAATCATATTTATGAAATCTTATTTTAGTTTATATTTAAATATTTTATTTTTAAATTATTATATATATATTATATAACTAATATATATTTTTAAATAATAAATTAATATTATAAAATGATAAATAAATCTAAATAAATTCATAATTATATATATATATATATTGTCGTGTCCCTTATCTTATAATTTTTAGTTTAGCCATATCTACGTGTCCGTATCTGGGCTTCATAGATGACAAGTCATCGAAAGGAGTGTCATGAGATCACATATGACCATTGAACTCCCGTTCTAATTATGAGCGCTGAATATTTTATTATGAAAAAAAGTTGTAGGTAAAAAATAATTTTACTTTTCTATTCTAAATTATTTTAACAAGAAAAAATATAATATTATAACATCAATTGTTAAAAAATATAATATTATCATTATTTAGAGACCAATATAATGACTATTTTTTGGTATTTATATATTTAGTCACTAAATTGGTTTCAATAAAATTGGTCACTCAATTTGTTTCAATTAAGTTGGTCACTAAATTGGTCTTAATAAAATTAGTTTCAATGAAATTGGTCACTAAATTGGTTTTTAATTATGGTGGTAACTGAGTTGGTTTCTAATTTAGGATCTAGATTGGTATCTGAATTTAGCTTCAAATGATTTAGCCACTTGTTACAATTAGATTCTAAATTAGTCTATAATTAAATTAGTGACCAATTTTATCAATTTAGAGACCAGTAAATTAGTTTCTAAAAGCAATTTTTCTTGTAGTACACAAAGAATTTATCATTTTTTTCATTTGTAATAATATTTTGTTTTTTGTCTTATAAGTTTATTATTTTCTTTTGCCTAAAAGAAAATTATTAATAATATAATGTAGTATTTAGTAACTATGAATATAATACGTTAATCAAGATTTGACTAGAAGGTAAATATGATAAGAAAATGTTTTCAAATTTTTATATTATTATTATGACAAAGATAAAGAAAAAATGAAATAGAATTTTTGTAACAAGTTAATTATTTTTTCGTCTTACATAATAGTCATATAAAAGATTATATTTATTATTAACAGAGTGTATTCTTTGTTTTTGTTAACAAATAAGTCGTAATACAAAATTTAATAAAAAATTAAATAGTATTTTCATTTAACAAGACTAAGTTTATAACATAGATGGAGGGATTAAAAAACATAAATATGAAAAATTGCAAAATGATAATATAGTGCACTAAAAGATAAGTAACTTAATACAAATCTTCATTCTTTCTTGTCTTGATAGACATTTTTTATAGTTTGATTTATGCTTGTTATGAAATTATAATAAATTTGTATTATATTTTTTAATTTTGAGACGAATTATCAAATTATTTATGATTTAAAATGAAATTAAAAATATAAATATGGCAATAAATACATAAAATTTTTAAAGTTAAATTTTTTTATTTAATAATTTGTCATTATAAAAAATAATTTTATAATAGTAAAATATCCACACTGAACTAAGCTATAAAATATATTTTTATTTCACTTGAAGTTAATATTAAATTGAAACCAAATTAAACCTAATTTAAATAAACTGAATTACATTTAATCTAATTTTAATGTTTAGTTTAAGTGATTTATATTTGAGTGGAATAAATTGAATAACCAGTAGAATTGACAATCAAATTAAGGTTTAATGAGTAAACTAAATTGAGTGATAAACACTTCTACTGAAACCAATGGATAGTAACATAGCCAGTCCCTAGCCATCCTAACTCTACTATTGAATGTGTTATGCTTTTTCTGGAAACCTACATATAAATAGTTGTTGTCTTTGAAATTTTCTTTACATTGGTAAAGATATTACAAAAATCACTAATTTCTTGGATAAATTTTCTTTTTCTTGAAAACAATGGAAGTTTTGAAAACATTATCAACTTTCATCTGTCAAAACACAAAAGTAACAAGTTATCACGTAACAAGTTATCACGGCACAAAAAATGACAGCTAAAAACAGCTAGACAACCTTGACCATGACGATAATTCTTTCCAAAAATGCTATAAATAAAAACAAACCCAACAACTCAAGCTTAGCGAACAGGTTCTAAAAGTAAGATTTATAGACATATTATAAATTATTGAAAATATTATAAATTATTAAAAGTAGGATTTCTAACAAATTATAATATATTCTTTCTATCTCTTTACAGCAATAGTAATATTCCCATGACAATTTGCATTATATCTTTATATTTCTCTACAAGAAAAAATGGTGTAATGCCTTCACTCAAGTAGCAGCACAGATGCACCATAAACAACAGCCTCCTATAAGTGGCTCCATGAACTATCTTCAAGCTCAATACTGATTTCTTCAAATTTGACACGGATTATTAAACACAGATCAATGTTTTGGAATAAATCATCTACTCAATGCTTATAACTTATAGTAACTGCATCTTTTTTTCTCACTCGCAAGCAATTCCCAACCTTAGATTTTCTCATAGATTCTTACTTATGTCCACTTTATTTTTTCCTTTTGATTTTTTCTAATCCACCATCCTATTGTCAATGTCTTCTCTCCCAAATGGCCTTCATTTAGAAACTTGGAACACGTGCTTGATAGTGAAACACATCAAATGTATCACCACCAAAGTCAAAAACAAAGAAATTCTCTAAATTACAATTGTTTATAGTAGTGGTGACTTCATTGAAAATCATTGAAATAGGCACTGCATTCTTCACAGGCTTCTCTCTTTAATGTCACCCATGAATGGATAATACTTACTCAGCATAACAGTTATTTTCCTGATAACAGAAAAGTACCTCAATACTTAAAAAAACGACTGAAGAAGTTTATTAATGGTGATATACTTGGGTTTCCTTATAACGTCTTAGTTTGGCCCGGGTAAGATATAATAACCCATTGTGTGAAATAAAAGTAGCAATTAGAAAAAAAAAAAAAAGTGAAAACACAAATTACACAATGACACCAACTGAATGCAAACTATAAACAAATAGACATAGAAAGTTGTAAAAAGGGTACTTTTTAATTGAGAAAGTTTCTAAATTGTAACTATTACAATGAGGAATGATTCAGCATGTAGCATAAAGAAGACATTTTGACATTTGATGCTCACAATTGAAAACTATATAACATCTTATGTTAGGTAGATATTTTAGGTAGATATTATTTTGGATCATGATATTTTCATAAACATCAAAATTTTACTCTTCATAACTTTTAAATGTTTTAACTAAAATCCTCGTGTCTGTTAGGTTGAACAAGTACAACATTGTTTTTCACTTTCCATCTGGTCCCTTTGTTACCCTATCTAACTTAATTTAGAGATAATCAGTGTCTAATCTATTTATCAAAATACTCCTTAAGTTATATTAACCAATTAATTATATATTTAAGATACATAAACCAGTTAATTATGTATTACTGTATTGCTTAATAATGACCAAGAAAAGATATTAATAATTTATTTGATAAAAATAAATAAAGAGTAAAGTAAAGAAGTCGAAAAAACATAAGAATGTCATTTTAAAAATAACAGGACTATAAATAAACTGTTAATTTAAAATATATATGAATAAACACATCTTCCATCCCAACCTTTATCTCACTCCTTTCATCTTCATTACTTCATTTTAACAATAAAAAATATTAATAATAGTTTTTAAGCCTAAATAGTTTGCAGAAAATAATTTTCATTCTGTATTTTTTTATCTCTTAAATGAAACAATATTTATTTTCATATTATTCATTTTCTATTTCTTTTATTTATATCCAACATGAAGTAAATTTAAATGATTAACATTGATTACATAATCCATTTTCACGGTATTGTACCGTCAAAATTTAAATTTAGATAATATATATTAATTTTATTTATATTTTTTTTACCTTTTTTATTTTTACTCTAGTTTTATAATTAATGATATTATAATCGTTGATGTTTTTTTTATCGCTATTAGTCCCAATAGAAACGTTGAGGTTGTTCCATTTTCCACTCCCCATTGCCTTGTATTTATAACTTTTATTCATCCTATTTTGATACTAAATTTAAAGGAACTTAATTTAAATCTATGATCTAATATTAAATTTTAACAATCTAATAGAAACCTCCTCTTTAGTTGATCATAGGTTCTGGAGAACGTGAATTTGTTTGGGCTTTCTTGCTCTGTCATTTAATAATTGAACTGGGTTGTTTAAAAAAAAAAAAAAATGAACGGTGTCTTTTGGACTGCTACGCAATTCATGATAGGTGTATATTCATTTAATTTCCACGTCATAAGTGAACTGCTTTTCACACTTCCATAATTTTATTTAGGCCTAAAATTTACCTCGTAAGATGTTCTTGAATTTCTTTCATTTAAACTTCTCGCGCACTTTTCGTAGATCAACATAGGTCCTTCAAATGTGACGTGAGTCACTGTTTTCGACAGCTAGTGCCTTCTTATTGGATTTTTGGAACTTCCTCTATAAGTTTCATATTTCCATTAAAAATGCTATTTCTTCGTACCATTTTGCTTTGCTCACCTTCATTTCAAGGGTTTTAGTGTTTCCTTCTTTCTCAAGAGGTACGTTTGTCGTCATGTTAGTTTTTTTCCCATTTTGCCTGATCTTTCCCTCATCTTTTCGTTCCCGTTGTAGTTGGGTCTTCTTTAAAGTTTATTAGTGTTTCATTTCCTTAACATTTGTTACTATAGCCATTTATCAAAATAGGTTTTCATGGGCTAATGACAATTTACTTTTTCACACAAGTTGCAGAGTCTTTGGAGTAAACAAACATAATTACTTATAATAAATTTTTTCACATAAGTTGCAGTCTCTCTTGGGAAGAACAAACACAAGTTGCAACGTCTCTTTGATAAAAACAAACATAATTACTAATAGTAAATTTTTCCACACAAGTTACAGTCTCTCTTGGGAAAAAGAAATATAATTACTTATAATAAATTTTTTCACACAAGTAGCAACATCTCTTTGGAAAAAAACAAACATAATTAATTATAGTAAATTTTTTCACATAAGTTGCAGCGTCTTTTATTGGAAAAGACAAACATAATTATAGTAAAAATTTTCACCTAAGTTGCAATGTCTTTTATTAGAAAAGACAAACATAATTACTTATAGTAAAATTTTTCACAGAAGTTGTAGCATTTCTTTGAAAAAAACAAACATAATCATAACTACTAATAGTAAACCTTTTCACAGATGTTACATAAGAACACAGCTTGGACCAATCCACACCAAAACACCAAGTTATGTATTAGACGAATTCTTCCTACAGTTTCGTGATCTCGTCCTACACCTCCATAAAATCTAAAATGCTAGTAATACCTTTGTAGAAATGACAAAAAAATGGTACATAAAATAGATGAGGGCATCCAGTATGTTAATGGTATACCAGACCCGACTCCATCCAATTTACATTGTAAAAAAGAATTGACTACTTCTTCCTGCACCTCCAAACCTTTTTAAGGCACCTCCAAAATTTTCAAAAATTCCAACACTGCCCTTTCAGTTATGGAATGTGTATTTGGGGTGAGAATGTGTTACGGAACAATTTATTCTAGAATATGTTGATTGAGTTCCAGAACTGAGCATTCCGTAAGTCAATAGAAGTGTTCCGGAACGAATTATTTCAAAATGGATTTGGGGGGTGAGGATGTGTTATGGAACAATTTGTTCTGAAACTTATTGGTTGGATTCTGAAACTGGACATTCCGTAAGCCAGTGTTCTGAAATTAGCTGTTCCGAAATAGATTTCCATTGTAATATTGTTTCAGAACAAAGTGTTCCATAACTCAAAAAACCTGTTCCGGAATCTGAAAGTTAATATATAGTTCCAGAACAGGTCATTTCAGAATAGGTTTTTTGAGTTACGGAACATCCTATTCCAGAACATTAATTTTCGGAATTGGAGGTATAGGGCACTTTTGTCTCTACACTATCATTTTAAGGGTAATTTGGACAATTTGGAAAATTTTGAGGGTGCCTGAAGAAAGACTTGGAGGTGCAGGAAGAAGCAATCAAAAAATTGCACACAGGATGGCCAATTTATAGACAGGGTATACAAAATTACATACCGAATCTTATCCATAAATTGGCCATTTTGTATGCAATTTTTTTAGAATGTAAACTAGATGGGAGTGGGGTTCGATATATAAAAGTTTAAAATGCATATTGTGTGAGTGGGAAAAGATAAACAGAGGAGAGGTAGGCGAATGAAATTGATTTGCCACCTAAAGAGATGGGTGTCCTTTGGCATTATAAGGAGAAGTGAGTCATCAGTATATCACATGCCTATTAACTTTGTTTATGGAGAGAGAAGGAGAGAAGATAAGCACAAGGAGTGTCATCTAGTCAGCTACTACCAAAAAAGTTGACAACAGACTATTCTTCCTTTCTTAGTTCCTCTTCTTATATCCCACTCCAACCCTATCCCCAAACCCAACTATATTTCAACTAGCCTCGACGACTCAACACTAATACCCTCAAACCTATTTCGACTACCAACTGCTAAGTACATCTTTTCCATGTAGTTGTTTCTTCTGAGAATCTATGATCTTAATTGGCCTCACATCAAAGGAAAGATTCTCCTTCACTTGGACTAAATCTGATTATAGAATGTAACTTGGATCGGGTACATATTTCCTTAGCTGAGACACATGGAAAATGTTGTGAAGATTGGCTAACGAAGGTGGCAAAACAAGTTCATACGCAACATGACCTATCCTTCTAAGGATCTGGTAAGGTCCTATAAACTTCAGAGTTAATTTCTTTGATCTGATTGCTCTTCCTACACCTGTGAATGGTGTAACTCTAAGAAAGACATGATCACCTGCAGAAAATTCTAGAGGTCTTCTCCTTTGATTTGCATAGGACTTCTGCCTGCTTAGAGAGGTTTTTAATCTTTCTTGAATCTTCTTAACCTTCTCATTGTTTTGTTGTATCAACTCTGGTCCTATCAACATACTCTCACCATCTTGAAACCAACATAGAGGTGTTCTACACTTTCTACCATACAATACTTCAAAAGGAGCCATTCTAATACTTGCCTGGTAGTTGTTATTGTAGGTGAACTCCACTAGAGGCAAAATCTCATCCCAACTGCCCAAAAGATCTAACACACAAGTCCTCAGCAAATCCTCTAAGGACTGGATAGTTCTCTCTGATTGTCCATCAGTTTGAGGATGGTATGCTGAACTAAGCCTGAGTCTGGTTCCTAAAGCTTCTTAAAGTGTTTGCTAGAATCTAGAGGTGAATCTGGGATCTTTGTCTAATACTATACTTGAAGGGACACCATGCAATCTAACTATCTCGCTTATATAAATCTGCGCCAACTTCTACATAGATTTCTCAAATCGATTGGTAAAAAGTGTGCAGTCTTTGTCAACCTGTCTACAATGACCCATATAGAATTATTCTTACTCAAAGTACAGGGTAAGTGGGTCACAAAATCCATAGAGATACTATCCCACTTCCACACTAGGATGTCCAATTGAGTTAGCATGCCTCCAGGTCGCTGATGTTCAACCTTGGATTTTTGACAAGTAAGACAAGCGACAACAAACTTGGCTACATCACTTTTCATACTAGGCCACCAATAAGACTTCTTGAGATCTTGATACAGTTTGGTCATACTTGGATGTAAACTGAGCTTGCTTTTATGACCATCAGATAAAATTATTTGTTTTAACTCATGGTCTTCTGGTATACATATTCTCTTTTGAAACCTCACAATATCATCTGTTCCCAAAGAGAAATCTTTAGCTTTATCTGTGCCCAAAAGACTCAAGATGTTCTTCAATTTCAAATCCTCCAATTGTTTCTCCTTCATCATCTTCAAAAACTCATTAGTTATAACAAGCGCATTACAACTAATGAAGTTTGAAGATATAGAAACCTCCAAATTCAAATTCCTGAAATCTTTAATTAATTCCTACTCTTTCATCACGAGTGATGACATTTGTATTCTCTTACGGCTTAAAGCATCAACAACAACATTTGCTTTTCTAAGATGATACATAAGTTGGAAATCATAGTCTTTTAAGAACTCAATCCATCTCCTCTGCTGCATATTAAGCTCTTTTTGATCAAATAAATACCTCAAGCTTTTATGATAACTGAATACTTTAAAACTAGCTCCATAAAGATAATGCCTCCAGATTTTTAAGGCAAAAACAACCGCTGTCAGTTCCAAGTCGTGAGTTGGGTAATTCCTTTCATACACCTTCAGCTGTCACGAAGCATAAGCAACAACCTTCTTATTCTGCATCAACACATAACCCAATTCCTGATAGGAAGCATCACAAAAAACATTGAAAGGCTTATTTATATCAGGGATTGTCAAAACAAGGGCATTAGTTAACCTTCTCTTCAACTCTTCAAAACTCTTGTCACATTGCTCTGTCCATGTAAAAGGGTGATCCTTTCTGGTTAGTTGAGTCAAAGGAGCAACTATCTTGGAAAGACCTTCTATAAACCTCTTGTAATATCCTGCTAGTCCCACAAAACTTCTAATTTCTGTAATAGTTTTAGGACGTTCCCATTGAAGTACAACCTCCACTTTATAAGGATCTACTGAGATTCCTTGAGCAGAGATGACATGTCCTAAAAACTGTATTTTAGACATCCAAAACTCGCATTTTGAAAATTTAGCATACAACTGCTTTTCTCTCAAAATGTTCAGAACAATTCTGAGATGCTCTGCATGTTCTTCTATTGATTGAGAATATATCAGGATATCATCTATGAATACCACCACAAACTTATCAAGAAAAGGCCTGAAGATTCAATTCATATAATCCATGAAGATAGCTGGAACATTGGTCACTCCAAAAGGCATAACTGAAAATTCATAATGGTCATATCTTGATCTGAAAGCAGTCTTTTGAACATCTTTAGCTTTAACTAAGATTTGATGATAACCTGAGCGCAAGTCTATCTTCGAAAAGATAACTGCCCCATGTAGTTGGTCGAACAGGTCATCTATTCTTGGAAGAGGATACTTATTCTTGATGGAGCTCCCCATGAAGACTAGGTTGAATGAATTGTTTCTCCAATAAATCTTCCAATTGTTTCTTCAATTCAGCTAATTTGGCTGGTGCCATTCGGTATGGAGTAATTGACACAGGTCGTGCTCCAGGTACGAGGTCTATTGCAAACTCTATTTCTCTTTTAGGTAGAAGTCCTGGAATCTCATTAGGAAATACATCCATAAACTCCTGAACTACCGCCATATTTTTCTGAGTCTTATCATCATCCACAGAACAAGCAAAGAGTATGAAACACTTTGCACCCTCATGTACCTCTCTCTCAATTTGTTGAGCTGAAACAACTTGGATACTTTTTGATTCAGGGAAAATCAGTTGCTTATGACCGTAGTCTATCAGGATATGGTTAGCAGATAACCAATCCATTCCTAATATAACTTCCAAATCCTTCATGTGTATACAAATCATATTGATCTTATACTTCTGTTCATTTATAATCACTGGACACTCAACACACACAGATGAAGTTACTATAGTACCTTCTGTTGGTGTGGATACCACCAATTCAACATCTAACTCATGAACAGGCAAGTTAGGTTTCTTAACACAATCAATAGAGATAAATGAATGAGTTGCTCCAAAATCAAACAAAACAGACAACTGTGTACCCAAAATAAAGCAAATACCTCTGACTAGGCTATCAGACTGAGATGCCTCAGCTCCACTAACAACAAAAACTCTTCCTGCTGCACTGGGGTTTTGGTTGTCATTCTGTTGTACCTGTGGTATTCCACCAGAACTTGGAACTCCAAATCAAACACGACAATCTTTTGTTGCATGACCATATTTGTGACATCTATCACATGTGACGTTCGGAGTTGGATAAGGATAAAATCTGATCATATGCGGGCCACCACACCTAAAACATTTGACATTAGGTGGTAGTTGAGGATTGAATCCTCCACTACTGAAGGATTGAGGCTTGGAGTAAGGTTTCTTCTTGTCTTCATATCTTGGTATGCTCTGGGAGGGTCCTCCTACCATCTGTGGTTTAGCAACTTTGCTACTATTCTTCAAATTTTCCACCACTTTTGCTTTCTCCACTAGAGTTGGGAATTCTCTAATGGGCAATGGAACTACCACCTCCTTAAGCTCTTGTCTTAGTCCAAACTCAAACTTTTTGCACCTCCAATCTTCAGTCATGATCTAAGTACTGAACCTAGCCAGATGTTTGAATCTAGTAGCACAATCAGTAACTGAAAGGTTTCCCTGTTCTAGCTGCATGAACTCAATTTCTTTTGCATTTCTAACATTGTTTGGGAAGTATTCTTTCAAAAATATTACTTTGACACTTTCCCAAGTAACATTTTCTCCTCTTCCTTCCATCATTTGCTTCATTCCTTTCCACCAAAATTCAGCATCTTCAGTAAGTATATACACAACACAAGATAATTTTCTCTCCTCAGGACATTGGGTGGCTTCAAAAAATCTTTCAATGTCACTCATCCACTGATCTGCTTTATCTGGATTTCCTCCTCCATTGAACTTTGGTGGATTATGTTTCAAGAAATCCTCCAAACTCTAGGTATGGTGCTGATGATGAAGAAGAGTCGCTTCTGCTGCTAATCTAGCATTTTCTAATTGATGAAGGGCAGCCTGATGTTCTTGTACCATAGTAGCACTTTGTTGTTGTAAGGCTATTGCCATAATCTCTATTGCTTGAGCTAAACTGGGCATATCCGCAGATTGAGGAGGGTTAATTGGTCTACGTGCCATTTTTTAGACACATAAAGAAGAACATTACAACCAATCATGAACTAGTAAGCATGTCATTTAGTACATTCACAAACAAAATTTTCCAAACATCCAAAACAAATCAAATAACACATACATGATCATCCAAAACTTATCTCTTAACATATACTCAAACATTAAGGGTTAAGATAGAAATACATCTTGATTTAGTCATGAGTGTGCACCCTCACCACTCTATCAAGATCTTTTTCTTTCTTCATACTTTTATAGACACTCACAACAATCATCTCAAACCAACATGCACAAAAGAAGCCTAACAAACCCAATACTCTCAGGTCCTCCTAAGGATGAATTGCTCTGATACCATAAATGTAACAGCCCAAAAATTTTATAGCATATGCAATCAAACTCTTATAAATAAACAAAATATATATTCCAAATCATAAAATATTCAATACATGAAAGACAAATAAAAGAAGGAAAGAAGAAATAAGAGGAAAAGAAAAGCAGAACAGAACAAAACAAAAAGAAATATTTTTTTTATTTAGCTTGGGCGAAAATAATTTCGCCCGAGCTAGAAAGAAGTCGCTTGAGCGAAAACAGTCCAGAGAGCACTCCTAATTTTCACCTGAGCGAAAATACTCTCGCCTGGGCGAAAACACTCCAGAGAGCATCTTATTTTGTTTACGAAGGTCTCGCTCAGCCGAGCTTCATCTCGCTCAGCCGAGCTTCATCTCGCTCAGGCGAGACTTGCAAAGTGAACTTTTCTGCAAAAGTCGCTTGAGTGAGATTTTTCTGCTTGAGCGAGACTATCTAAAAATATTCTCAATTAAACTAACTTTTGTCTGCTAAGTATTATCATCCATTTAAGGTTCACAGTACTACATAAAGTATTCAGGTACATCAAACTTATCTACGACTATCTACATGACAAAAAGAGTGACCATTCCAAGGTCATAAAGTCTTTAACTACATCAAAACATATATACAAGACAAAAGGAACATCAGTTTAAGGGCATATCATCTTTAAGGTGCTCTAAAACCTGCATCTGCACCTGCTCATGTACATAGTACAGTCATCGGAGTTCATACAACAACATGAAAAACAAGGGTAAGCTAGTGAACTTAAAAGTTTATAACATACTAACTACATGCAAATAGAACAAAGTATCTTAGTCATAAGAATTTCTTTAAAGTCTAACATATCAAGCTTCAATACAGGTTTTCCTTTTCATTTCAAGTACTCATGTCAAACATCATACATAAAGGTCTCACATGGACCACATCAATACACATAAGTCACACATAGACCCATCATCTTCCGAAAGACCCATTAAGTATGCCCTTACCAGAGACTAACATCTAATCCAATACACAGGACTTAGATTCAACAATTCTAAGAGAAAGGACTAATCCAATACCCAAGACTTAGATTACCAGTGAATCTAAGAGAAATGACTAATCCAATACCCAAGACTTAGACTGCCATTTGAATCTAAGAGAAAGGATCAGAGTAAGCTTAAACATCCAATACTGAGTCTCACCAGCGGTTCCGGTGTGTATGAACTCCCTCACATCTTCTCACCACCTGATATCTTAGTCTGTGTGACTTAGATCATCAGTGAAGCTAGAGGATCTCTGTTAAACATAGGCGTGCTATACTTAATGTACACAAACGAGCATAACTTATACATTATCCCAAATGAATGACATCAATTCATCATTCACATCAATACTCATTCAATCTACAAATCATAGTATGTAAGTATCTTTCCATCATCAAAACAATACTTAATTACTCAAAATAGTTAAGTTAATCACACTAAGTCAAAACAAACAATCAAATTCATTCAGTGCTCAAGGACCAGTCAGACCTGCAAAAAATACTTGAGCACTGATAATCACATATTCAGATCTTCTGTCCTACAGGTTTATTTAAAGTAACTAGCTAGTATAAAAATAAGTTGCTAGCTCCCCTTACCTCAGACAACGATCCCCTACCAATTCCTCCGATCAGGCAATAACCCCGGTCCAACTTTTAGTATTACCTTAATCAAGTTGAGATGAACAACTTTCTCAATTGTTCCCATCAATATTGATGACAAAAACTTAACGAAAAACAGAGAACAAGAGATCTTTAGAGCAAATATGAACTTACTCTGTTTGAAATTCTGATCGGTTTAAAATGATTCTAAGATCCTCAGCTACTGTAGGACTTGATCAGAATCTGAAATATATGGAATATGAAGGGTGAAAATCAAGAGAGAAGGAGGAGAGAGCTATGGAGGTTCAAAGGTAGGATATATATATATATATATAGAGAGAGAAAGAGAGAGAGAAAGTGAAAAAAAGGGGTGCCTTTTTCTTGTTCTTATCCCTACGGGAGTGGGGTTACATTTACAAGTATATACAAGACAAAAGGCAAATCAACTTAAGGTCATATCATCTTTAAGGTGCTCAAAAACCTGCATATGCACCTGCTCATGTACATAGTACAATCATCGCAGTTCACAACACAATAAGACAAGCAAGGGTAAGCTAGCAAAATAATGTTTTTAGCTTATAGGAGTGAAAAGAATTGAAGTGATTAGATTTACAAATTCAAATATCAATTCTCAAGTCGAATACAACTAAGTTTAACATTCAATCACAAACTTTCATACTTTATTCCAAATTCATTGACCTCATAATGATCCATCTACAATTACCGTACCTTTATTTCCTTTCAATCCCCAGTACTCTAATTTCATTTTAATCAAAATGATTACAAATGAATTCATCATTCAGTCATAACAACAATCATATTCAACCATTCTGAAACTTATAGGTGCATGTTTAACCATGGTACTTTGGTTTCCTTTCAATCCTTAATACACTGGTTTCATTTCAACCAAAATGATTACATACGAGCCTATAACTCAATCATCACATATACTGCACCAATTCAATCACACTGAAGCATGTAGATGTATGTAACTATGGTACCTTGGTTTCCTTTTAACCCCTAGTACATTAGTTACATTTCAACCATAATAATTACATACAAGTCTATAAATCAGTCATCACGCATAACACATAATTCCATCAAACAACAGTCAAAATGTTCTCACATATTTCTATCTAACATCGTTACTTAAAAAAGTTCAATCAAACATACCAAATCAGAATAAATAACCAAACTCAATCAGTGCTCAAGGACCAGTCAGACCTGTAAGAAAAACTTCAGCACTGATAATCATATATCCGAGTCTTTTATTCTAGGATTCTATTTGAAAGTAAATAACTAAAATAAGTTACTAGCTTCCCTTACCTTAGACAACGATTCCCTATCAATTCCTCCAGGCAATAATACGAGTCCAACTTTAGGGATCTAGAACAAGTTTTTCAAATAACACCAACTTTTAGTATAACCTTGATCAAGTTAAGAGGAACACTTTTCTCAACGGTTCCCATCAATATTGATGACAAAAACTTAACGAAAAATAGAGAATAAGAGATCTTTAGAGCAAATATGAACTTACTCTGTTTGAGATTCTGATCGGTTTGAAATGGTTCTAAGATCCTGAACTACTGCAGGACTTGATCAGATTCTGAGAGAGATAGAATATGAAGGGTGAAAATCAAGAGAGAAGGGAGAAAGATGTGGAGAATGGCAGGAGAGAGAAAGTGAAAAGGTGTCTTTGTTGATTCTTATCTTTTACTGGGGTGAGAGTTGTTTTCCCTTTTCGTTTTTTTTTTCTTATTGTACTTATCCTCTCATGTGGAGGTTTACAGACAATAACTGATTAAATCATTTACAGATAATAAATCTTTCTTAAGATAAACAATATTATCTATTTGCAACTATAAGGACCTCAAATTTTGGATTTGTTGTTCTTCTTCTACTTTCCTCATCCATGTCATGTTGTTAAATTTATTATCATTAAGAAAAAATTATGTAAATAATTTATTTTATATAATTAAAATTAAACTTAAAATATTATACTGGAGGATTGTTTAATTTTTTTAGTTGTAAGTTATATTTAAATAAGTTAATAGTTATATTTTAATATTATGTTTAATTAGTTTTGATATAATGTTTAAACTATTTAATAATAAATATTTAGTTTATTTTTATTATTTGATTTCTTAATTAAAAAAATGATTATAAAAATTGTAGAAATAATTTTGTTTATTTTATATTTTTATATTTTAATTTTATGTATGAATATATACTAATTAAATTTTTTAATATTTTTTGTGAATTTTTAGTTGTGTGTTATACAATTTCTTTAATTTTTTTTATAAATGACAAGTTTTTATATAATTGTGTTATTATTTTTTTGTTATAAATGTGTTTCATTTGAAATTTTCAACCTATGAAAAACATTTTATTTTTCATAAGAGATGTGCTATATCTTCAGTAGAATGAAAAAAGATTGATTTTTTTTATGAAAATATACTAAAAGGATGATTGTGTGTATTCTAGCAAATATTTACATAATTTTAAATTTATATTTATAATAAAAATAAATTAAAGTAACTTAAGTACAATTTGATGTTTTGTTTAATGTTATTTTAGATTATGTAAAAGTAAAATTACAATTTTTTTATTTAAAAAAATGGTATTTCCACATTATATATGCAATTAAATATTAGAAAGAATTTATTTATACTGACAAATAATCCACCAATAAGAAAAATAAAAGTTTTAGTTAAATATACATTTTGCATCCATTTTCATAAAAAAATATAGGACATACATTTCTTTTTATTTGCACGTTGATTTCTAGATGCTGTTCTAAGGAGTTTCAGTATTATTTCTAATTATGATGATTGAATTTGTTAATTCTTTTGTATTTTTATGTCAAGGAAATGGATAAACAAGGATCAGAAGATTGGTATGAATATCAACAAGGGGCTAGCAAAAATCATGTAACTGGAAATCAGGATCAAGCTGACTTGATGAACAAGAATCAAATAAAGAAGAACGGAATAAACATGAATTGGATTAGATTTTTTTTATCAAACTTTCACTTGCTATCCTCTCTGCCATTGAGAAGGTATGATCATTGATGTCACTCCAGGCATACTTAACTTTTTTCTCAAACCAAACTTTATCTATCTTATTTTAAGGAATAAACTTATCTACGGTAATTCATTCTAATTCTAATTTGAAATTATAGTTTTAGGATATGTTTATATAGTTCTTATGCTTATATACTTAATGAAAGAAGGGTTCACATGTTAGCAAAACAATGTGAGACTTATTTTACTTATACTAGTTGATTCCAAATCTCAAAACACTAACAAAGCTTTTGATGTTATATATATATATATATATATATATTTTTTTTTTTTTTAAATTGAAATAACTTTTTATGTCTATAAAATTGTTAATAAAGATTTTTTTTGCCTATAGTTATCATGTCTCATTCAACCTTAAGTCTTCCTGGTAAGTCTACATTAAGATGTGAAACCTATAGAAAGTATGAGTTTTAGTCGGCACTTACAGGGTATCAACAGGAATTCGAAAAAATAATCCCAAAGCCTACGTTAGAAACTTTTCCAAAGTTTGGTTCAAGACTTTGTCTTGCTCTTCAAATATATAATTATTACTTTTTAATTAATTATTATGTATTTTCAATGTGTTAATCATAACATAGAGTAGAGACACCAAGTTGAAGAAAGACTTTATAAGTTAATATGTATTATGAAATTATATACTATATTCTACATTTTATAAAAATCAGAGTAAAAGATTATTATTATATAAACAAATAGTGTTAGAATAGTATTATCAAATTATGAAATCTCCAATATAATTAAAAAACAACAAATAAAGAGAATAGATTCTCTTATATTAGACTATTTCTTTGTCCCTTACTTTCATTATCAAAGAAACTGCATAAATAATCTCTACAATAAAAAAAATAAAAATTATGTTGCAGTTTTAATTATTGAATTTTCTTTTATAATTAGAAAATAAATTAATTCATATCATCACAATGTCTATTTAAAGGAATATTTTAGGGATTAAATTAGTGTTTTATCCAATATATTAATATAAAATTAATACATCAATTTTTATCTTATGTTAAAGAGTTTTAATCAAATGAAAGGACAAAACAGAGATTAGAGATTACAATATTTACAGAGAAAATGAACAGACATGTTTAAAATGTGAAATCTAAAAACAAAATATGATTTTACTCGGATATTTATAGGATACCAACAGGAATTCGGAAAAATAATCCCAGAACATACACTCATATATATATATATATATTACTCTTTATCTCTTTAGAAATTTTAAGTTTTGTTTAAGACTGTGCGTTTTTGTTTAACATAAATATGTAATTATTATTTTTAATTATTATGTATTTTTAATAAGATTCAACATAAATATGTAATTATTAGTTTTAATTATTATTTTTTAATAATATTAATTATTGCATTAACTGTTATGATTAGAAAGATAAAATTAAAAAAATTATTATGAAATTATATATTGTAATCAACATCAATAAATTTGTATACTATTTTATATGATAGATAAGATATAGACGATATTAGTATACCATAACTGACAAAATCATTTACTGAAAAAAAAAAAAATATTATCTATTGCAACTATAAAAGGACCTTAAGTTTTGGATTTGCTGTTCTTCTTCTACTTTCCTCATCTATTCAAAGGTTCATGTCATGTTCTTAAATTTATGATCATTACTAAAATTTATGTAAATAATTATTTTATATAATTAAAATTAAAGTTAAAATATTATACTGCGGGACTATGTTTAATTTTTTTAGTTGTAAGTTATATTTAAATAAGTTAATAGTTATATTTTTAATATTATGCTTAATTAGTTTTGATGTAATGTTTAAACTATTTACTAATAAATATTTAGTTTATTTTTATTATTTGATTTCTTAATTAAAAAAATTGATTAAAAAAATTGTAGAAATAATTTTGTTTATTTTTATATTTAAATTTTATGTGTGAATATATACTAATTATTTTTTTTAATATTTTTTTGTGAATTTTTAGTTGTGTGTTATACAATTTTTTCATTTTTTTTATAAATGATAAGTTTTTATATAATTGTGTTATTATTTTTTGTTATGAATCAGTTTCATTTGAAATTTTCAACCTATGAAAAACATTTTATTTTTCATAAGGGATGTGCTATGTACTCAGTAGAATGAAAAAAAGATTGATTTTTTTTTATTAAAATATACTAAAAGGATGATTGGGTGTATTCTAGCAAATATTTACATAATATATTTACATAATTTTATATTTATAATAAAAACAATTTTAAATTTTTTAATTCTATTTTAAATTATGTAAAAGAAAAATTAAAATTTTTTTAAAAACAATTTTTTATTTTTAAAAAAATGATATTTCCACAATATATATGTAGTTAAATATTAAAAAGAATTTTATTTATACTAAAAAATAATCCACCAATAAAAAAATAAAAGTTTTAGTTAAATATACACTATGCATCCCATTTTCATAAAAAAATATTGGACATGCATTTATATTTATTTGCACATTGATTCCTATCTGTTCTAATAAATTTCAGTATTATTTCTAATTATTTGTTAACTCTTTTGTATTTTTATTTTAAGAATAGATTGGGCGAACTTGAACTATATGAACCATATATGTTGGGTGAGCACAAATTATGAACAAGAATCAAATAACAGTAACGAAATGAAGAAGAAAAAAATGATTGGGATGAACATGAATTGGGTTGCACCTTTCTTCAAAACTTAGCTATCCTCTCTCTGCCATCGAGAAGGTACCATTATTGATATCACTCAATTAAGGTATACTTCACTTCTTTCGGAAACCAAAATTTATCTATCTTAATTTAAAGAATAAACTTATCTGCTTATGATACTTAACGGATAAAGAGTTCACTTGTTAGCAAAACTGTGAGACTTATTTTAATTCTACTAGTTGATTCCAAATCTCAAACACTGACATTGCTTTCATGTTCTGCAGTGAAATTTTAAAAATTGTGGTAAAGGTATGTACGCCGAGAACTTGCATATATATATATATATTTGAAATTGTGATAGATTTTCATGATTATAAAATTGTTAAAAAGGATTCTCTTTTTTGTCTATAGTTATCATACTCCATTCATCCTTAAGGTTTTTTTAGTAAGTCTACTTTTCTATGTATTTGGTTAAAATCAACAATTTAATATTTTCTTTTCCTACTAAACAAGTTAGTTAATCACTTGAAATTATTTCAGCAATTTTGGTTATAACTTATCTCATGTTATTTAAATTGAGAAATCTTTCATGATGGAAAAGTTATTTACTATTGACATTATAAGAAAAACTTAATTTACTTACGAATTATTACCTATAAATCTGTATTTGTAGATATTACTCACGGATTTAAGTCCGTAGGTATTATACATAAACATAGGTTTGTAAATATTATCTCGGACACAGATCTATAGGTATTAATAATAATAATAATAATAATAATAATAATAATAATAATAATATTAATAATAATAATAATATTATTAATATCATTAACAATCATAATCATAAATATAATTATAATAAGAATAATAATAATCATAATATTACTATATAGAAAGATTGTCTGACTTAGTGATCAAAGACTTCCTTCAGCATTCAAAGGTCTTGGGTTCAAACACTAAACCCTAAACAATAATATATAAAAATAATCTTAATAATCATAAATTATTTAATCATAAATAATAAAAAAGATATATGATGTTATTAAGACGGATTTAGTACTGTTAGAAAATCAACTTCCTTTCTTTGCGGATGAGTTATTAATCAATGTATAAAGATTCTAGATTTTCTCATTGATACTATGAAAGATGTGATGGTATTGCTTGATAATAAAATTATTATTAATTGGATGAGTGATGCTAATGTAGTGGCTAAAATGATTAAGAGTCTGAGCTCAGATGTACCTATGTGATATTTCAATTCACATTATTTCTCTTTATGTAATAGCTTAAATAACCTTTTTGAAAATTTTTATAAAAATATATTGTTATCTTTTTATATAACTACTTCAACACTCCTTGATAGCCTCTACAATTATTGCAATTGTACTACTTTCCCTCACTTTTTAAAATGTGAAACCTACAGGAAACAATGATTTTACTTGGACATTTATAGGGTATCACTAAGAATTTCAAAAATTAATTCCAAATCTTACACTCCTTAAATAAGAATAATATATATATATATATATATATATATATATATATATATATATATATATATACTTTGCTATTAATTTGTTACGTTCCTGTTTATAGGAATATGTAATTATTACTTTTAATTATTTTATATTTTTTAATATTGTCAATTATAACATAACAAGTAAATAAATAAAATTGAAGAGTCTATTATAATATTATATATTATACTTCACATGTTATCAAATTTATATATTGCACTCCAAATTTGATGAAAGTAATAAAAATTTGATGAAAGTAATAAATTATATTAGTATTTGACTAAATTATTTAGAGGATATTTGGATGGGGAGATAGGCGGATGGAGAGCAAGAAAATAAGATGAAAGTTGAGATTACGAAGAATAAAAAGTTAATTAAAAGCGAATATAGGTTTGCACTGTTTTTCTTCGCTAAATTGAAAGGATTTGTGAGAAAGGTGACATTTTTATTATATTTTTTATGTATAATAATTTATTAATATATATATATATATATATTTATATTATAATAAAATAAATATAATTACTCATAAATAATAATAATAATAATAATAATTATAAAATAATTATGAAAATAAAATATTAATAATATTAATATTAAAAACTATAAATAATAATAAATCATAAATAATAATTATAAGAATAAAAATAATAAAATTGTAAAATAGTATAGAAGTAAAAATAATTAAATTAAATTATAATAATAATTAAAATAAATTTATAAAATAATTTTATTATTAAAAATAATAATTTAGTTTTTTTATTTTAATTTTAATTTTAAAATAATTGATATTTTTATAATTTCATTAATTAAAATAATAACAGTTTATCAATCACATCCACTAAATTCATTATATTTAATCTTAAATTAATATTAACTATAATTTTATCTATTAAGAAAATTATTTTATCAATCATATCTCTGTCATATTATTCATAAATTTTTATAAAGTTTCTATTTATTTCTTATTATCTTTCTCTTAATCCAAATAACCAAACTTTTCACATATTTTCATCTTAAATCAATTCAAATTCATTATCTCAAATCCACTTTCTAATCCAAAGAAATTCTTAGTAATCACAAAATCTTTGTTAAGATAAAAAATATTATCTATTTGCAAGTATTAAAAGGACCTCAAGTTTTGAATTTGTTGTTGTTTTTCTACTGTCCTCCTCCATTCAAAGGTTCACCTCATATTCTTAAATTTATGATCATTACAAAAAATTAATGTAAATAATTATTTTATAAAATTAAAATTAAAGTTAAAATATTATACTGGAGGATTATGTTTAATTTTGTAGTTGTAAGTTATATTTAAATAAGTTAATAATTAGTTTTTAATATTATTTTTAATTAGTTTTGATGTAATGTTTAAACTGTTTAATAATAAATATTTAGTTTATTTTATTATTTGATTTCTTAATTAAAAAATTGATTAAAAAGTTGTAAAAATAATTTTGTTTATTTTTATATTTTTATATTTAAATTTTATGTTGAATATATACTAATTAATTTTTTTTAATATTTTTTGTGAATTTTTAGTTGTGTGTTATACAATTTCTTCAATTTTTTATATATGATAAGTTTTTATATAATTGTGTTATTATTTTTTGTCTTAAATGTGTTTCATTTGAAACTTTCAACCTATGAAAATCATTTTGTTTTTCATAAAGGATGTGCTATGTCCTCAATAGAATGAAAAAAGATTGATTTCTTTATTAAAATATATTAAAAGGATGATTGCGTGTATTCTAGCAAATATTTACGTCATATATTACATAATTTTAAATTTATATTTATAATAAAAATAAATTAAAGTAACTTGCATATAATTTTAAATTTTTTTAATGCTATTTTAGATTATGTAAAAGCATAATTACAATTTTTTTAAAAACAATATTTTATTTTTAAAACACTTGATATTTCCACGTTAAATATTAGAAAGAATTTTATTTGTACTGACAAATAATCCACCAATAAAAAATAAAAGTTTTAGTTAAATATGCACTATCATCCCATTTTCATAAAAGAAAAATATTGGACATGGATTAGTGTTTATTTGCACATTGATTCCTAGTTAATTGTTTTGTATTTTTATTTTAAGGACATGGATCAACAAGCATCACAAGATTGGTATGAATATCAACCAATTAACTGCAAACCTGAATCATATGAACAACAATATATAACTGGGTGAGCAAGAATCATATAACTGGGATAATCAAATAAGAATCAAATAACATGATGAAAACCAAATGATTGGGATAAACATGAATTAGATTGGATCTTTTATCAAACTTACACTTGCTATCCTCTCTGTGTCATTGAGAAGGTAGATGTCACTCCATGCATACTTAACTTCTTTTTCAAACCAAAATTCATCTAGCTCATCTTAAAAAATAAACTACTTATCTACTGTAATTCATTCTAATTTAAAATTATTGTTTTGGGATATGTTTATGTAGTTCTTATGCTTATGATAGTTAATGAAAGGTTCTGATACAAATAATAATATAACGGGTCCAAAAATAAAAATTCACATACCATGGAAAAAGTGAAGAGGAGTATTAGAATGGGCCAATGGTCCAAGTGGCTAAAGAATTATACATGCGGAAGGGCAGGAGAAGAAACAGTGTGTGGAATGTGAGTTCTCCTCTCCTCTGTTATTGTGTTCTTCATTCTCTCATCTGTTATTCTAATTTCTTCCAGAATCATTGCTTATTATGATTCTCATTTCTAGGTGATATCAAAGATTCAGAAGAATGATCAAATATTGATTGCTATAATACTTTTTCGTTATTCCTTAGTTGCTGTTATAGAAACTGGTTTTATTTAAATAATATATATGAACAATATTGCACACATACTGTTTGTTGGTATTTCCTGTTGATTTTAGATACATATCGTATCATTGGTGCTTTCATCGAGTTACTTATGGTGGACAACACAAGAATGAAAGAGATACACGGAGAACTGAAACACATTTCGGAGACTCTGGGCTTACGTCATGATCGGTTTATGCAAATGGATCAACGATTTGACAAGATTGATCAACAATTGTAGGAGTTGCATCAGCTATTCCTGAAATCTCAGAATGACTCTTCAGCACAACCTTCCACTTCAATTGTTTCTCATCCTCGCTCTATGAAGCTGGATTTTCCACGGTTCACTGACACTCCCAATGAGTAGAAAGTGGTAGTTGATTGGCCATCGTTGTCCACTGCCATTCCAATCCAGTCTGGCCCATCTCAATTTGATAATCCTCGTTCAGATCTGTTCAAGCTAAAACAATCCTCTATAGTGGCAGACTATTATGCTTCCTTCACCGAGTTAGCTAATCAGTCATATGGGTTAGATGATTATGTATTGCTTGATTGTTTTATTAGTGGATTAATACCTTAATTAAAACTTGAAGTGAAATCCCGAGCCCCTCACTCAATATTCTAGGCTATGTCATTTGCTAAACTCTTTGAGGAAAAATTTCACCCATCATCCCTAGCTCCTAAACACATAATTGCTTACTTCCCAGCCAAATCACTTACACAAAATATTTCTAAACTTTCATTAACAACAAACACAAACCCACCTATAAACACAAATCCACCACCATTACTTTCTACACCATCAAAACCCAACAACTTAAAGCATTTAATCCCAGCTGACATTCAATTCCATCGAGAAAAAGGGATTTATTTTACTTGTGATGAGAAGTATTCCCCTACTCATCGGTGTGTTAATAAACACTATTTCTTACTCCCATGTGAGGATGAAATACCTCCGGAGCCAGACCCAAATATATAGAGCCAGCAGATTGTCCAAAATCAGTATGAGGAATTTGATCAGACACCTCATTTATCATACAATTCCATGAAAAGTACCGTGATAAGAGGCACGATTAGATTCACAAGATTTATCCAAGGCCATAAGATTCAAACCCTTATTGATGGAGGGAGTTCTGATAATTTCATCCAATCTAGAGTGGCTAAATTTCTACACCTACCCATCTATCATACCCCATGATTACAAGTGTTGGTGGGCAATGGAGAGCAATTGGAATGTGAAGGTGAAGTCTAGAATATCTTAGTCCAAATCCAGGGTCATTCTTTGTATATTTCAGCCTATGTTCTACCTATCGCTGCAGCTGAATTGGTTCTTAGAAGTCAATGGTTGGCAACTTTTGATACTCATTTAGTGAATTTTAAAGAATGCTTCCTCACTTTTTACATCAATGGAGAACTTATCACTTTACATGGAGAAACCTCAAATCTACCTATCCTAGCTCAGTTCATCAACTCACCCACTTACAAGCCACAAACTCTATAGCGGAATTATATGCCATTCAAATTCAAACACCTGAAGTGTCAACCCACCATTTGTTGGAATTTCTAACATCCATGGAGCCTGAATTGGCTATGATTATATATCAATATAAAAATGTTTTTAAGAGGCCTCATGGGTTACCACCAATACGGTCTCATGACCATACCATCCCATTGATGTTTGGGAGTGCCCCTGTGAAAGTTCGACCTTATCCTTATCCTTATAGTTAGAAAACTAAGATTGAACATATTAATGCTGAAATGTTATCGGAGGGTATCATACAACCTAGTTCAAGTCCATTCTCCTCACTCGTGCTACTTGTCAAAAAAGAAGATGGAACATGGTATTTTTGCACCGATTATAGGGCCTTAAATGCAGTCACTATTAAGGATTCTTTTCCCATGCCCACACTAGATTAATTACTTAATGAATTGCTTGGAGCACAATATTTCTCAAAGCTGGATTTACATTTAGGGTATCCTCAGATTCTTGTTTCTCCGGAGGATCGCTATAAGACAGCTTTTAGCACTCACTAAGGGTTGTATGAATGACTAGTAATGCCATTTGGCTTGAGTAATGCACCTGTTACTTTTCAAGCCCTAATGAATTCAGTTCTTGTAGAATTTTTATACAAATTTGTCCTTATTTTCTTTGATGACATTTTAATCTATAGTACAACATGGAATATAAATATCCAGCACCTTTCTTTGGTTTTAAACACCATGCAAAGACATTCCTTATTTGCCAAACTCTCCAAATGCTCTTTTAGCCAAACCCAAATTGATTATTTGGGACATGTATCACGGGATGGAGTCAAGGTTGATGAAACCAAGATACAAACAATTAAACAATGGATTGTACCAACTTCAATTAAACACTGCGAGTTTTTTTGGGATTAGCAAGTTACTATTGCAAGTTTATCAGGAACTTTGTCATGTTGGCTACCTCTCTCACTGATTTGCTAAAGAAAGATGCTTTTCATTGGTCTACAACATCTTAACAGGCATTTGATTCACTCAAGACAACACTTACTCACGCACCTGTGTTGGCACTTCCTAATTTTGCCAAACTTTTTATCCCTACTACTTTACTCAATGATGACAAAGGACCGAAACTTCAACCATCAATTATATTGGACAAACGCAAGATTAAAAGAAATGGTGCTTGGTTGTCAGAGGTACTGATTCAGTAGAAAGAATTGCCTGAGGAAGAAGCTACATGGGAAGGGGAGCGTGAAATTCAACGACTTAATCGTCACTTTGACCTTGAGGACAAGGTCAATTTCAATGGAGGAGGTATTGATACAAATAATAATATAATGGGGCCAAAAAAAAAATTCACAGACCATGGAAAAAGTGAAGAGGAGTATTAGAATGGGCCTATGACCCAAGTGGCTAAAGAATTATACATGCTTAAGGGTAGGAGAAGAGACAGTGTGTGGAATGTGAGTTCTCCTTTCCTCTGTTATTGAGTTCTTCATTCTCTCATCTGTTATTCTAATTTCTTTCAGCATCATTATTTATTGTGATTCTCATTTCCAGGTGATATCAGAGATTTAGAAGAATGATCAAATATTGATTACTATAATACTTTTCGTTATTCCTTAGTTGCTCTTATAGAAACTGGTTTTATTCAAATAATATATATGAACAATATTGCACACATACTATTTATTGGTATTTCCTGTTGATTTTAGATATATATCTTATCAGGTTCACTTGTTAGCAAAACTATCTGAGACTTATTTTACTTTTACTAGTTGATTCCAAATCTCAAACATTGATTCCAAATCTCAAACACTAACACTGTTTTTGATGTTTTGCATTTGAAAATGGCAGTAAAGGTAGTATACCCATAACTTGTCTTTAAATTTTTGACATGATATATGTAAAATGGTGATAGCTTTTCATGTCTATAAAATTGCTAATAAAGATTCTTTTTTGACTGGAGTTATCATGCCCCGTTCAATCTTAAGTCTTATTGGTAAGTCTACTTTTCTAAATATTTAGTTAAAATCAACAAGTTGATAGTTTCTTCTCCTACTAAACAAGTTGCTTATCAACTTGAAGTTATTTCAGCATGTTTGGATATACCTTATCTCATGTTATTTGAATTGAGAAATCTTTCTGATGCAAAATTTACTCTTACTCACTGTGGAGTCCAAGAATTCACTGTTGATTAACAAGTTATTTAATGTTGGTTATTGGCAGATGGAAAATTTGCAATGTCCAAAAGGAAAACTTTGATAATGAGAAGGATGCAAGTTCCAAATGTTGCAGCCTCACATAAAATAATCCCAAAACCTATATTCCTTAAATGAGAGTAATATCTAAAAATAATATATAAATAAATAAATATATATATATATATATATATATATATATATATATATATATATATATATATATATATACTTTACTCTCAATTTTTATTAGAAACTTTTCTAAGAATGTGGGTTTCTGTTCAAACAAACAATAAGTAATTATTATTTTTAATTATTCTGTGTTTTTAATAATATTAATTATAGTATAATTGTTAGGAGTAAAGAAATGAAGTTGAAGAATCTATATATATATATATATATATATATATATATATATATATATATATATATATATTTTTT
>Ga0209489_103392_pt1 | contig 31166 bp, 27 predicted proteins | sample SiratrowhiteBW_FD_187527 | JGI IMG/M metagenome (GOLD analysis project Ga0209489, IMG submission 187527) | Root nodule microbial communities of legume samples collected from California, USA - Siratro white BW (SPAdes) (version 2) | ecosystem: Host-associated > Plants > Roots > Nodule | place...
TTTTTTTTTATATATTATATATATTTATATTAAATATATATATATATATATATATATATATATATATATATTACTGGGCATATTATTAATTAAATAATGATTGTACCTCATACTATTTTTCATAATATTGTACACTTTATCCAAATATACACGTTACTGGGAGTAGATGATCTCAATTTTTTATCATCATTTAAATTGAGTTATATTATTTCTATACAAACTTTTTATGACATATTTTTTTTTATTTTTTTCTTGTATTAGGATATTTATCAATTACCGCTACAATGTTAATCATTTAATATTATTGGTACGTAAGTAGGGTCCACTGAACACGGTTCTTAGAGCTTTTGGCCTCTTACAAATACTCTCATTCCTTCCTCTTTTCATTCCCATCATCAACCACAAACCAAACTATACCATTTCATTCCATTCAACCTGCACAACACTCACAATCTCCAACCCTCATCCTCATCATTCTTATCACTTCATCAAAAATCCTTGCAACTTGCATTAATAGTGGTCTCTCCCTAGAGACCTCTATTGGATGAGGTTGCCTTGCTTCCTTCAAGGTATATATTTTCTTGGTTCAATTCGTTTCACTTCACTCTTGTACCAAATTTAGTATAATTTTTAAGTGTTTTTTCTGTTGCCTTTTCTGGTCAGAATTGAGATAAAACTTCTTTTTTCTGATTAGAAAACAACCCTAAAATCAGTTAGAAAAATGTATCTAAGTTTTGTGCATGCATTTTCCCACACCTGTGCATTTTCCAAAACCACATGTATGTTACCCTTCTGACTCTACTTTGAAACTTGAGAATTTTTAAACAGTTGTAACTCACTTCACTGCTTTATAGTTATCATCACGTACACTTCTAGGGGAGTGTTTCTGATGTTGTTGTTGTTACTTGGCATTTTGTTCTAAATTCTTGTGACTTTTTGTGCAGCCAGCTAAGTAAGAAGCACTTTTTATTGGACATGTCAGAACCTTCAATTGACGTGACCAACTACACCAACAACATCAACAACAAGGTTCAAAGCCAAAGCCTGTTATCTTCTTCTTCCTCTGTGAGGATAGAAGAAGAGACCATGATGTAGAAGCACGACATCATCAATATTTTGGACTCAACCACAAACACCTCATCATCACCATTTTGGATTCAACCACAAGCACCAACACAATTTCTTCTGCTTCTTCTCTGCTAAGAACTCTCTCGGCAGACATGTTCTCAAAGAACTGGCTCTCTCAAACCATTGCTACTTCCGAAGAACTGGTGCATGCCAAAACCAATGGTGACTGGGAAGATAAAGAGAACAACAAGGAGCTTGAAGATGAAGCTGAAAGAGAGAGGCTCGAGATTTGGAGTTCCATCCAACGGAACAAAAAGGAGGAGCAAGAGAAATCAGGGTCATTTGATACATGGAACTCAATCATATGCCTGAAAGGAAAAGATGAAATCTCGAAATCTCTTCCTGTGTCACCCTATGTTCACCCTCTTGTGAAAAGGTTCAAGAGTTATTTGAGTGAGAAGAGCCTCCAAATCTGCACAGAGAGTCTCGGATCTGAGACTGGCTCTGATGGGTTGTTGTTCTTTTCTTACTCTTCTTCTGAGATAGGGGATGCAGAGGAAGAAGAAGAAAAAGTTGTAGAGGCAACACACCAAGAAGAAGAAGAAGAAGAAGAGTTGAGCAATTATGCTTCAGTGGTAGCTACAAAGAAGGCTTCTTCACCAACACGTGCTTTCCCTCCACCACTCCCTTCACTCTCTCATCAACAAGTCGGTCCTTCACTTCACATGCGTTCACACCGTGACAATGGAAGGTTGGTTCTAGAAGCTGTGTCTGTCCCTTCTCACAACAATTTCAGCGTTCAGCGCCAAGGCGGTCGCCTTGTCCTCTCTTTCTCCAATCACCAAGAGGAGGAGGAAGAAGAAGAAGAAGAAAAAGAAGAAGAGAATGATGGTTGTGTGGAGCAAGAATACTCAGTAGGGTTGAAGTTTGAGGAAGATGAAGCAGAAGAGGAAGAAGAATACGATTTTGGGAGGAAACCACGAGTATCTTCCACTAGAGTAATGGAATATGAGAGTGTGAAGGAGAAAGGACCGTTATTGTCAAGTGGGGTGACAAGAAGTGTTCATGGGTTGGCTTTGATGATGAACAAGAAGAATAAGGCAATTGGGATAGTGAATAGGAATCCAAAATGGACGGAGAAGTTCAACGAAATGACCAATTTTGATGATGTTAATGTGGCGCAATCATTGCCTCCGAGGCCAAAGGTGGCAAGGTTCATTCCATCACCACCAGCTGTGGCGGCTACAGCTGCTGCAGCTTCTTTCAATTTCAATGCTTATGAGTACTATTGGAGGACCAACTCTGCTTCATCAAAAGGTACCAGTGTTAAACTCAACTCACTTGACCAAAACAAAAAACATCATCATCACAATCATCAAGACAAGGTTGTTGTGTCTGGGGACATGAACAAGGTGTTCTCAAGGGAGCAGCAACAGTTGGTGGTTCTAAGAGGGAAGAATGGTGATTACTTGGTTCAGAATTTAAAGAGTTGCAAGGATTTCAGAAAGTCTTTTTTGTTCTGGGAACCCTATTGCATTGCCACCTCTTAAGTGAGTCACAAACAAGTACTAATCCAAAAACCATTGCTGAAAACACTATTTGTTGCTCCATCATCCTTTTTGTCTCTACCTAGTTCTAGTGTTTGAGAGAGTTGTTTAGTGTAGTCAAACAAAGAAAAAGGGAGTGGGAAAATGGGATAGTGAGAGAGAGAGAGGAGAAAATAGTTTATTTGTGTTGTAAGATGAGAAAAATGAGTTGAACAGTGTTGTCATATATAATACTATTTATCTGTCTGTATTTGCTATTGGCTAATGCTCTAATACATACACAACATAATCTTAGCTCATCTTTGACTTGGTCGGTTGTCTTGTCTTGCTCCAAAATTATCATCATTTCTCTTAGCTTTTCAACTTTCTTGCTTTTCTAATCCTAACCAATGGGGTTTCAGAATCGGTCCTTTCCTGCCTAATTGGTCTTAGTTTTTGGGAACACCATGATCATTCCCTGATATGCCTTTCCCTTCCTCACTGTTAAGCTAACAAACTCTCACTACTACATGTACACAACCAACAAAATTATAATCATACATTTCTTCATTATATTCACTAGTATTATTTCAAGAACAAGGGTTAAGATTAACTTATCAGTATAGGAAAACATAAATTAAAATTTGACAGATAAATAAATTTTATTATTTCAATATTATCATGAGATACTATAATACAATAATGATTAGAATAACCATTTAAAACCTTAATTATATCTATGATGTTAGTTAATAGAGACTAATTTATACTGCAGCTAATGCTTGTACGTCCACCGATTCATGCATTTTGGTTTTGCATTTTCCTTGGTTTTGAGAATAAAGTAGGGCAAAGAGCCTACCACTGAAAAAGAAAAATGTAGCCATGTGTGCATGCAACATCACCGATGCATTTTTGAATGATGTGATCAAAACATGTAAAACAACTTTGGAAAAGATTATGACAGCGTCACCAACTTCAACTGATATATATTTTAGCTATCAATTTTCTGTAGGTGGAGATGACGACTTACCAATAGAAAACAGAAATACACAAACTTAGCAATAAAAAATTAACATGGAGTGTGATTTTACTTCCAATATGTTGCTAATGGTAAGCATGCATTACATGCTATTCATTTTTATTTTTTTCAATAATAATTTCGTAAGATTATCTTTTTTCTTGGATTACAAGAAAGTGTTAAGTATCAAGTCTTATGTGGATCTTCCTCAATAATAATTTTTCAGTAGAAAGAAGATCTTTCTTTTATTTACTTATCTTATTATCCATCCACATTTTCACACTTTAGGAATTTTCTTAGCCATTCTTTTGAATTTAACCTCTTGAACTGATAAAAGTGTTAAAAGTGAATATATTAGATTGCATTTTTACAAACTTACGTACACATGTCATAGTGAAAGAAGATGCCACTTGGCACCAAGAGATCAAAGGTGAGATTTGATGTTGGACAATATATTTACCTTCAGATGATTTATTAACTATGCTTATTGAGAAATTGATGTAGATATAATAACTTGTAATGTTTGAAATACCACTGAGAGTGATTTTCACCATTTAACAAGTTATGTGAAAATTTAAATCATACCAAGTTACTTTATATTTATTATATTTAAAAACAGAACAGGTAATGATTATGAATTACCAATCAAATTCCGAATTTGTATTTGTACCAGGAAGTTTTATCATTTTAAAAGTAGAAATATTTTTCTTACAAAAAATAGCTTTTGATATGACTAAAACCGAACCAAGAAAGAGAAATCGGAACCTTCCAATTCTGTGTTTCATGAAAGGGCTAAAACGAGCAGACAAAATTTGACTTAACCCAAAAAAAATTTTTGCTATATCCATTTTTTCTTTACAGAAACTTAGAAATCAAAATATGGATAGATGATAAAGCAAGGTGAGATATGAGAAATGACAAAAAGTTATATGTCATTTCTTAAGTATTTTTTGGATAAAAATGAAGGTTTATTTTGATATTATGTTAAAAACTAGTATAAATAAGTTAAGTAAAAGTCCAATTGTATCAATGAAAAATTATCACATTCGTTTCTACTACTTTCAAAACCAGGGTCGGATCTGCGTTTGGAAGTTTCATGTTTTATTTATCCGCGTTTTGAATTACGGGGAACCCTATCCCACCATCATTTCATCTCAGTAAATAAATGTGTAGTTATAAATTACCTTCATAAATTTAAAATATACTAAAAAGTCCAGTACTATTCGGCATTGGCCCCTCAAGTATTTTCTTAGTTTCGTTATTTTTACTTTTAATTAATCATACTCAATATTCTCCACATGTGCTTTTCAAACCTGTAATTAACAAAAGAAAAATGTTCCTCGACCATTTCAAACTTCTTTTATTTTACTTTAATAGATGTATTTTTAAACTTCTTAACTGTGTATCATATTCAATTTCCTTTTTTATCATTATCTCTAGTTTTAAGGAAACACCTGAAGATCACTGTAAATTATTCATTGTAAATCTAAAATAAAAAAAATATTTAAATATTACGAATTTTAATTATAATGTAAAAAGTATTTATTTCAATTTAATTATATAAAAATAAAATGCATTTCATTTTTATGAAAGTACTGTTTATAAGGATAAAAAGGAGACTCTATCAATTGTATATGTTAGATTTGAAGAGCAAATTTGTAAGAAAACAGGCATTAGACCCGGTAGTTATAAGAAGAGCACTGACATTTTAACCCCATGAATGTGATATACATTCATTTTACACCTAAATAAATTATTACTTTATTATAATAAATATTTTATTTCAAAAAGTAATCGTAGGATGAGAGTTTTTTTTTTTTAATAGTGGTGTCAAAAATATATTTTCTTAAGAATCTTCCTAGTGTTTGTTCTGGAAATAGTTTGTTTATCCCATTTTGTGCATATTAAGTTATTCATATAGATTAATTGAGCAACAATTTTCTAACAATAATTTTCAGACAGTTCAAAAATAAAAGAATTATCATATGATAATAAATAGTACAATTATTCTTTCACGTAGTTAGAAGCCACGTGTAGCAGTTTGGGATCTCCCATTTTTATTGACCATTGAAAAGGTTAATAAATAAATGTTATTATAATATTCACACAAAAATATAATATAATTTATCTTATTACAAATTGTAATAATTTACAAATTTTAAATAATAGTAATAGCATTATAAAAGTTTTTTTTAGAAAAAATAATACTTCAATATTTGTAGAAAATACAAAAATAATTTAAGAGGTGAATTGCATATTTATATTAAAATTAGAAAAAATTTATGTTCGTGAAATGTATATATCATTTGAAATAAAATTTTATGTAATTAAATAACTAATTATATTTTATTTTAAATTAATTATATTCTTATAATTTCATTAATTAAAACGTTTTTTTTAATGACACGTATCGAATTTACTTTCCTTCCTTTAAGTTCAATCCTACAGCTAAAATTCCATGGGGTGTTTGAACTAACGTGAATGAATGGCTTGGGACTCATGGATTGGAAAGTGAGAATGGTGATTTAAACAGAGAAGCAAACCCACACAATATCCATCACTACCGGCAAATGCCATCCATCAGAGGGAACAGTCTGCGCTATTTACAGCACAAGGCAATATACAAAATTCTATTCTCAAAATTCACATTTCTGTGTCAGAAAATGTTGGTTCACACAAAAGTTAGTTGTACAGAGCATGGATGGGAATTACACAAAGCAACAACTATGATACATGGACCCCCAAGAAAGATTTCTGATTTTATATATCTCACCATCACAGGAAAGAAGAAAAGAAACCCGTCCTCTTCATTTAAAATATAAATTGAAAAAACAATAACCTAGGGACGATGAGTAAAAAATATGTGAAAAAATAATGAGAAAAATAACCAGCACTGACAATCCATGACGCAGACATCCATGACCTTTGATTTTGTACCTACGGCTCAATTTACAACAGCTGGGTGGGAACCCAAACTGCAAATTCTAGCTTTGTCAAAGTGAACCAACCTGGCAGTGGCTACCAACTTTGATTCTCGAACTTGTATCTTCTAGATGCCAGATGATTGAGTAGTGAGAACCAGGACAAAGATAAGCTTGGTCCTACAAGCTTTCTGCGGGCATCAGATCACAAGCTCCATTAACCCGTAAATGGCATGATGCTGTATATGTAACACCGGATATTCACGCGATAGCACAAGCGTCAAGGCATAAACAATACGGGTATTCCTAATAATCACTATATCCAAGCAAGAGAACCTCGGTCATTTGTTACTTGAGGACGGCCTCTAGTTGGTGTTGGTGGTCTGTTGGCATTCAACTCCTGTATACGTTTTAACCCAAAAAAATGTGTGAATATCAAAAGAGGAAACTGCAGAAATATAGATTTAGTCCCATAATGACCACCTTAAAATTCACTTAGATATGAACGTATTTATTTAATGTGCAATATTATGCAGCACTAAGACCGTGCCAACCATGTAATCAGTAATACCTGCATCCATGTGTCCTCCATATGTCGCTCCGGCGAAGTTTCTGGTGAAGAAATTGCAGGTGGTAATGGATGAATCAATTTAGGAACAACAACAAGATCTCTACCCAAAACTAAAATCGCCCCAGCATTATTTGCGGTACCTATTACCCAGCCAACAATGAAGTGCCAAAATTTAGAACGGAGAATTATCTTTAGAGGAAAATGCAATGGAAAAAGCCCAGTAACAAATACCACAGTAGTTTGTCGCAGAAAAAAGTGTGATCAAATGTCCCTGAGCAAAACGCTCAAAGCCATCCATCACACATTCATGTGCACGAACAATCAGCTGAAGATCATTGTTGTTGCAAAATTCCATGACGCGATCAGGCTGCAACAGCAAGACCCATTAGGAGTTTAAACAATTAGGGCAACAGAAGCCTAAAATCAAGAAAACGCAGACAACATCCAAGAAGGCAAGTGCCTAGAACAATAAAAATAATAGCCATCATAAATATTGAGTGTAGGCATTAGCAATAACGTCAGCAAATGCCTGGGGCTAAGGTAACTCAAGTGGGTGACCTTATTGCAAGGTTCAGAGAGCACTTGTGCATGTGATGCAAGTGAACGTGTACGAAAAATCTGTATTTAGGGTGTGTTCCTCGTCGACCCTATCTATGTTTCTACGATGGCCCAATAATACGCTCATTCTTCAGCCGTAGAGTGACTTTTTATGGGAAGGGAATAAATGAGACTTGAGACGTGCAGTATAGAAAATCGAAACTACCAAAGTAGTAAATGAAAGAAATCAGATTTGTAGTTATTTCAACTATGAACATAATTACCTAATAGATGCCTGTTACAAGTACAAAAGTTTCAGGGCATAAAGAGTGCACAATTTACTTCAGAAGTTTCAAATGATACATCAAAACTAATAGACAGTAATACAACATGAACTTTCTAGAATAATAAAACAATTAATATATGAGCATTAAAAATTTATCAAATTTATGAAACCGAAAAATAAAATAAACAAAATTAATATACAAATTGAATTAGAATTTACTGACATTGTAAAATTTTATTCACCATCCTCCAATCATATATCGTCAATTATGTACGATTGTTGACATTCATAACAATTACTTTAGAAGTCATATTTAGGGTATTTTTTAATTGGTTGACGGTGTAAAAATATTTGCAATGCCAGCAAATAAAAATTAAACTCCTGTATATTTGTTGTCAAATTTAGAAACATCAAAACCTGAATTTCTATGTATCATTCTACAGGAAACTAAAACAAAATAATAATGGTTTGACAGAACCAGTCACTCACCCCAAAAGTAACTAATCCTGGACCCCGAGCATTTGGCCGCAGCCCTTCCACACTGTCATTCTCTGTAGGGTCAGACCTGGAGAAACACTTCATGATGTCATTCTTCCAAATGAAAATAAATGGTCACAAACACCACGAGTATACAAAATGCACCAACCACAATAGATCCATAAGCACAATTGATCCTGCTTCCATCGTAATTGGACGCTGAATATTCTCAATTTGTTCTACGTGATTTATTGAACGACCAATACCCCCATGCATGCAAATAATTTTTTTCTCAATTAGTGCTGCCAGAGGAAGCCAATTAAACAGACGGTTTATACGGTGCCATGCCCAAATTCCATCTCTCTCACCCTATCAGCAAATTACAGAAGTTCTTGAGTGACAAATAAGAAAAGAAAATACGGTCCAGTATATGCACTGTCAAATTCCTTACCATCCTCTCAATGCACTCTATTCGGAAACCAAAAAGGGCATTAATGTCTGCAGCTTCATGGTTTCCACGTATTAAATGTACGTTGTTTGGATACTCAACCTGCATAATCCAAACAATCATGCATAAACTTGATGCCATCAAACTTGTCAAACAACACAAAAAGACAACCTATAGCATCCAGAGTACCTTCAGAGCAAGCAGAAGGCTAATAGTTTCCAGGCTGTGTTGACCCCTGTCAACATAATCTCCAAGGAATAGATAGTCGATGTATCTGATTGTCATTTATAAAAAATTAGCATTAAAGGAAATTAAATGTCTAAATCATGCACATTAGAATAGTCCAAAAAATATAATGCTACCCGGTCAAGGGGGAAGGCAAAAAACCTACTAATTATTTATTTTCTTCAGCACATGGCAAAAATCTATCAGATCAGCATATAAATATAACAGTCCATTTGCTTATATAACTAAACCTAACAATCAATATATCTAGTAAAGAATCTATAAAAACAATGGATTTACATCATACTATTATTCGAAGGAATGCATGAATGGTATGCATTGGTGCAAACAAACTTGGTAGGTTACTAGGAAACCATGAAATGAAACCATGAGACCATTATAAACTGAGTTGGATAATCAATCACAAAAACTTGTGCCAGAGATTAAAAAAATGGATACAGCACACCAAGGGTGTGTTTGGGGTAGCTGTGAAAGTTAGATTATTTCAATAATTGGTTACAACCAAAATCAGTTTTCGCTTGGATAAATTTGCCGAAAAATGGTTGAGAAAATTGTTTGGATGGAAAAAAAAAAAAAAAAAAAAAAAAAAAAAAAAATCAGCTTTTACAAAATAAAGAGTGTGAAAGGAAACAAAAATTTGAAAATAATCATATTTTACAGATTTTCAAATTCATAAAATCATTTTTTCAAGAAAGAAAAAGGTTTCTTACTAAATATCAGCTAATATTCCAAAAATATGGCTTATTTTATGAACAGTTTATTTTTCATAAAAAAAAAAACCGAAATTGGGGGAAAAAGCTTTCTCAAAAATATTTCAAAAGTACGAAAATTAATAGAGTTGACATCATAGCTATTAAGGATGCAGCAGCCAAACAAGTTTAATTAGTTGAATTGAGAACGGTCGGTCATTTGATTGGCAGAGCCCAAAAATCTGGTGCAGCAGAAAACCAGTAAAAGGGTAAGAAAATTCTCACAAACTTATTTGAACTGGTCTTTCAGAAAAAAAGTTGCTTATTTAGTTTTTTTGTTGACTTAAAAATATTCTAAAACACCTATTAAATAAAAAAAGGTTCATATATGATATTTACATATTTTGCTTTTATTTAACCAGTTATAAAGAACTTCAGAAAAATTAAGAATTTGTAATATGATCCTTTTATGCTAACTTAAAAATTATCTAACTAAATATTTTAACAATTCTATAATAGTATATTGCTCAATATAATATAAGAATATATTTTATTATTACCAACTCTACCTTACTTCAACCACAATCAAACCAACGAATTCTCAATCAAGGCCCTTACCAGTCCATCGGTTGGTCTGATTTAAAAACATTCATTAACATTAGCTATAAAGTTGGACTCCACAGATGTTCAAGACATATTATGAAAGCAAACCCTCTGGCACAAACAATTAAAAGCAGGTTGTAGTAGTTTTGACATCTTAACATGTTATCATGCTTAGACACGATCTGATAAATACTTAGACCCGGAGGCTATTGCTAGAAATAGGAGACAGATGTCATAATAAAATAACAGTAGTGGCACAAGATAAATATCCTTCATTCACTTTTATATACAAATCAATTCATGAGAACTAAGCAACTTACGCTATGTCACCAGCAGTTGACGGTGAACCATACTCATCAAAGAGGCGCATGAGATCTCCAAATTGCCCATGTAAATCACCAAATATTTTAATTGGAGCCCTAAGCTGTAAGACACTCGGTTCACTTGAAAATATTCGTTCTGCACTATCACATAGATCCGCAATTTCATTGCAGTCCAAGAAAAACTGTCGCCGAACTGGCGGTTTCCAGCCACGAGGCTTTAAGAGGTGAGCTACCACCTATAAAAGAAGGTCCAGAAACTAAATAAGAATACTCCAAGAAGCTTGATTTCCTTTTACGAATACTCTAATCAATTATAACTAATAAAGAGACAAGCACCTTCTTTGGGACACTATTGATAGACATCTGCCGGTCTAATAATTTTCTAGCTGCTGTTGCACTTTCAGGAGTTCCATAACTGACTCGCCTGCCCTCATTCTCAAACTGATCAATTGAAAGCTGTCTAACCATGCCACCTAACGCTCCACCAGTCTCTGCAGCAACGACCACCTGCAGAAAATTCCAGAAAATGGACATGGGGCTTGAACATTCATGGAATTTGTGAGACAGCATAATTTTTCCTAGGAAATTAAAAATGTATTACTCACAGCTCTGTGATGCAGCCTCACTCCTCCAGGAGGAATGGTACTTGACGCAGAAGAATCAGGCTTAATCAAGGAAGATATTTGTTTCCCACTAGGTGTTGCCTCAGCCCCACCATCTCGGTCAGGCAATTCAACTTCCCCATTTACTTGTCGTGCTTTGGCAGCAGCCAGTGTCGCACTGATAGCTTCAGCTTCTGCAGCTGATGCTTCAACTAGATACTCAACTCCTTTGCTTGTTCGCCTGTTCAAAATTCTTCACATGAATGACAAAGCAAAAATAACAATTCAATACTTCACCGAAAGATATGCTCAGATGATGAAAGCAGACATACCTAGATCCTGGGAATAAGGCATTTTCAGTGCTGATATCAGTATATATGTCCCCATTTACAGGGGGAGCAACTGGATTTCCCAAAACAACTGCGCCATCTGGAGCTGCTTCAATCATGGTTTGCCTTGTCCTATCATCAACAAATCCACCATATCGTCCAGGTAATCGTCCAGCTTGTGCATTAGATGCAGCTGCAGCTGCTGCATGTGAAGCAGCAGCTGTTGTTTCAGCAGCAGCAAGATCTTCAGCAACAAGTAGATCGTCCAGCAAGACCCCTACAACATAAAGAATACATCATGGTCAGTCATACACATCAAATAAAAAAATTAGAACTCACCACAACATATAATACCAAAATGAGCACGAAAAAGAAGCATCTTAGCTTCCATGACAAAAAAAGTGACTGGCCATGCTCCACAACAGTTCAAACTTGAAATAATATGGTCATCTTAGATCCATAAAAAAGAAAAAATAAATAAACAATTTCACAACTGTGTTAATTGGAATTATCTCTCATAATGTTCACTCATGCCTAACGTGGGCCAACAGTAAACCTAGTGGAATAGTGTTAAACTCTAGGGAAGAGAGAAACATTTCAAACCATGTTTCCTGACACAGAACAGGTGCTTTATTTGTAACGAAAAAAAAACAATAAATAGAGGACATTTTGATATCCTCTGATAACAAAGATATGGTTAAGGAATAAATAAGAATGTTCCTAATAATACATTGTAATCTAGATATTCTTGATTATATAAGATCAACTTCTCATTTTATTTTTACAATTATAATACTCCCTCTCAAGCTGGAGCATATAGGTCATATATGTGCTTAGCTTGATGCAAATATAATAAATCCTAACTCCGCTTAGAGACTTGGTGAATATGTCAGCCAGTTGTTCATTAGAGTTGACAAATCTAGCGGTGATGTCTCCAAACTCCAGTTTTTCTCTTATGAAATGATAATCCACTTCAATATATTTCGTTCTCTCATGAAACACAAGGCAATGTGTAATGCTGGCTGGTTGTCTCATATAATCAATATCAGCAACAAAACAGTTAAAACCAAAAGGGGTAACAGTAAGGGAAAGGACCCCAAATATCAAAGTGAACTAAAGAAAAAGGAGACAAAGCTAATTTATTAAGACCATAAAAAAAAATACTAACGAACATGTTTTCTTAATTGACATGACAAACAATTAAAAGTAGACAAAGGTTTTAAACTTGGCACCATCTTCTGATATATTCTTAACCTGGAATGTTCTAATTGAGCATGCATCATCATTAGAGAGACCATCGATGTACATACTAATGGTTATGGATAGAGGTATTAACAAAGGCCATGTGACTCACATTCAACGCCAATTGTTCAACCCGATATCCGATCCTACAAGGTAACATTATTTTTAGTGAAGGTGAGGATGATATCATGAGATTAGTCAATCGGGTAACAACCAGTAAATTAAAGGGACAACTGGGGATATAGAGAACAGAGTCAATAGTAAGGATGGGAGGAGTTGGGTAGTACCAGTGCTGCGAGCTTATGGTGGTGAACCATTGGCAATAGTTGTAAAAGGCCAATTGACAGCTTTAGTAAAGGAGAAGAAAAGAGAACGACTACTATATGAGTGATTAGTTGCACTAAAGTCAATAACCCATGGACTAAAAGAAGGTGATTGAGAGAGACAAGCCAAATGAATTACTAGTGTATGTCAGTGAAGCAGTGGATTGGAGTTTCACCATTTGAGAAATTCTTCAAATGTTGTTGGAGATGGACTATAGGAGCAACAAACAACTCAAAAGTGGAAGTGGAATAGTTGCACCCGTCCATCTTCTCATTACTATCCATATGGTTAGAAAATATGGGAGAATATATTCAAGGGGTTGATGTGGTACTGAAAGCAATCGATTATTGGCCATGGCGGCGCCATAGTGGAAACCGGTGTCAGAATTGCTTGCAACTGCCATAACAAGGCAGTGGCGCATCGATTTTTAGGTGGCAGTCCATGGTGGCCGTTTTGGCTGTCACGGAAATCGCATCTCATGTGTAGAAGTCTCAGGTCCATTTGGCCCAACCTGACCCGAGGCAAAACCTAATTTTTTTTTCCAAATGGGTTATATGAGACCCAATCTCGTGGCCCAAACCCTAACAATTCTAAACCCAACCCAAACCCAACAAAAAAGTAACAAAACTCTTCCCTACAAACCACACAGCTCTCACCTCACTACTCTTGCTCTAAGAAAATGTATTTCTAAGAAACATGCATTTCTAAGAAAAAGGAATTAATACAATAAATAAAGAAGATTTGATATCCTCTAACAATAAAGATATGACAGGAAAATAAATAAACATGTTCCTAATATATGATCTGCTCCTTATTTTTATAAGTATAACACCCCCCTCAAGTTGAAGCATAGAAATCATGTATCGAGCTTGCTGCAACTATAATCAATTTTTGGTCTCCTTTGAAACTTGGTGAATATGTCAGCCAACTATTTACCTAAAATCTAGTAGTGATGTCTCCAAACTCTAGTTTTTTCTTTTGTGAATGACAATCCATCAAACTCTTTAAGGAGTTATTTTAGCAATATGAGCTCACCAATGACTAACGTAATTTCTCTTTATGCTTTTTCTGCACTTATCTTGCCACAAAATTTTGTCTTTTACTTTCCGACAATATTAAATTACCTCCAACAAGAATACAATACTTTAAAGTGGAAGGTCAATCGCTTGGTGACCCTGCCTAGTCAGTGTAGAATACCCAACAATTTGAGTATTTCCCTTATCTTCATAAATGAGACTTTCACCAAGAGCCGTCCTAATATACTTCAGTATTCATATGGTTGTATCAGAATGGTCTTCGACCAGGAAAGTTTAAAAATTAACTTACTACGCTTACTACAAAGATGACGTCAAGACTAGCCATAGTGAGGTAATTTAGCTTACCAACTAACCGTTTGCATCTCCAAGATCAAAATACAACTTTACTTGGTTAGGTACAAGTTTGACACTCAAATCCATTCATGTGTCCACAGGCTTAGCATTTAACATCCCTATTTCTTCTAGAATGTCAAGGGCATATCTTTTTCTAACATATAACCAACCCACTTGGATTGTGCAACTTATATGTCAAGGAAATACTTGAGGTGTCCAATCTTAGTCTGAAACTTTTGAACAAGATATTGTTTTAGTTGCACAGTACCCTCCTTATTCCTATTGTGATAACAATGTTGCTCACATATACAATGAGATAGATATAACCAAGGGGAGAACGTTGATAATACAAAGAATGATCAACATCATTTCGTATTATTCTAAACTGTTGGATGATACTCCAAAAACACTCAAACCATGCACAAGATAATTGTTAGAGACCATGTAGGGACTTGCATAGACGACATACCACATCAAACCATCTTAGAAAGCAAATTTTAAGTTCAACCTCAAAACCAACATTTAAGGTGAGGTTTGCACCCACTCATATAATACAATTTGGTCATATCTATAGTCAATATAAGATCTCTGACATCCTTCGTCACCCTATGAATTAGGCTTCTCAAGCTTGGGAATATATATTTGTGAGTCGTCCAATAGTGCTAAAATAAACTATAATACCATGTTAAACTATAAGGAAAAAGAGAGACATTGAGTTGCATGTGTTTTTGAAACAACACAAATGCTTTGTTTATATTGAGAAAAAGGAATCGATACAATAAATACATTAGATTTTATATTCTCTAATAATAAAGATATGATACGTGACAAAATAAAAGCGTTCCTAATCATACATATATAAGCTACATATTCTTTATTATATATGATTTACTCCTTATTTTTATAATTATAACAAAAACAGTCATGCATGGTCAAGCAAATAGGAACTTAATTCCATTTAGATGAACCCACATAACTTGAATTTAAGACTTACCACCCCGCAAACCACCATAGATAAAAATCAAGTCACCAATAGCAGCAGCAGCATGCCTACAACGCCGTGTCAACTCAACAGAGGCATCTCCACCAGCAGCATCAGCACTGTATCTACCCGTTCTTGGACTGGTAACAACAGATTTTGTATCACACCAAACACCAGCAGCAGTGTCCAACACTACAAACAGCAGAAAAAACAATAGAAATACTTATAAATGCAACATTAATTGGCATGACAATAAATCTTGCTTCCACATACAAAAGAAATTACCATTGGAAAAAAAAATAACTAAAGGCTACAGCGGCAACTAGGCACCAGCAAGCTACCATACAAACAGTACCTAAAACAGTAATGAAACTTCAAAAGTATTTGTTATTGCTTATAGCAGATCATCCTGATTTCCACAAGAAGATTCTCTTTCTCAATTTCACCAAAAGTTAATTTGTCCTTCAGTCAAAAATGAAATATATATGTACACGAGAGTATAGGAAGATATAAGGGCATAAAGGCAAATAACTAGTTTGTAAAAGATTTAAGTTCTCTAAAGTGAGGAGGGCTATACTGATAAAGAACAAAGTCATAACTGTTGATCTAAAATTAAAAAGGCATAGATTTTAACAATTTCATAGTTTGGTATGCAATTGCATGTATGTTACTATAATCTAAGCCATTAATTTTTCAATCACTTGTTATAAGTCTGCTCTTTATCCAAGATCAGACATCACAAAACAGAACCAACCAAAATGCAAATTCTTAGCAGCACCAAAATCAAGTACCTGCAACACTTGATGAATCTTCAACAGTCCGTCCTCCCCCAAGAGACCCACCAGACACATGGAGCCTTGCATTAACAAATACCTGGAATCATTAAACAAGTAAATTGAAATCCTTAGAATATATGACCAACTAAGTAAAAAATATAAAAAATAAAAGAAATTAAGTCATACTGCTGCATGTTGATATCTTGGAGACGGTGAGACACCAGGAGCAATGGCCCATTCCCAACGACCATCTCTATGCTTAGCAAGTCCATATGCACTTGCCAATGGCTGTAAGTAATATAAGATTTTGGGGAAGGGCAAGAGGGAAAGAACATCTGGTCAGAAGGTTAGAAACAAGAAATTCACATGGGCCACATGAAAATATTTAACAAAAAACAGAGTTACATGAATCCACCAAAAAGTGTTTGTTGATAACAAAACAAAAAGCAGAAATTGATAAGAACAGAGACTTTGCTTGGTCAAGGGAGTGGGATCTACGAAGTGATCATATTGCTACTTGCTGGAATTTGTGCTGCACTTTGAAAAAATGAAGTGATAATGTGATTATCGATTTTTTCCTTCAAAGCAATACCTCTATATCGAAGCAAGTTACTTTACTTATCAAGAAAGAATAATTACAGTTTACATCAGAATGAATGGAGATGTCAATCCAGTGATTACCTCTACACACACTAATCCATGGATGCTTATTTCTGGTATATTTCTTTCAGACAACTGGTCACTCTTAATCAACGTGATGGTACCTGAATTAAGTTTTATGACGATGCCTAGGCGGACACTGTATGTGCGCTTGACCATATCATTTTTCTACTTTTGATTATAGCCCATAAATATTTTATGTCCTAGTCATGCTGCTCCTTGTATTGGGATTTTAGGAAGAGGAAAAAACCTTCAGTACTAGAGGTAGGTTTGATTTTTTTAATTCACTTGAATCTACTTGCTTCTGTGCATATTCTGGCACCAGGGTATGAACTCTGCATGCTTCTGGATTATTCTCCATTTTATATTCCTCCGGATTCTTGTTCACCTAAATGTCTAAGGTTTCTCCTAGGCAAAACTGGCTGGAAGTCCAAAGTTCCCTCAATAGTAAATTGAGATTCCTTTGCTCAAACAGCAGTTCAACAGGATTAGGATATTACTTTCCACTGAATTGCAAGCCTAAACATTGCTCTCACCCTTGATGTACTTCACACGCAAGTCTAGCACAAAAAATAGAGCATCACTTATTTAGGAAGAATTGAAAGACAGTCACCATTATTTGGATCAATCCAATTTGCACAAGAAATATACTGTCCTGTAATCTGCTACAATCTTCCTAGTATCTCTGTTTTGATTTTGCTTCTTTTTTTTTTTTCAAATCTTGACCACCCTTATCTTTGCCCCAGTTTCCTCCTCCATCAGAATGTTCCTTATATAGCAACCAGGTAGAGACAGACCTAATTAGTATGGTAAGTTGAGAAAACAATCGTAATCTACCCAGTAGCTTAAGAAAAGTGGATAGGCCACTATGCAGGCAAACAACAAGCGCATAATGGGAAATAAGAGTGATATCAAAGACAAACTATGGCAAATTCATATCAGGAAATTCCTACAGAATTCAATTCAATAGGATGACAAAGTGAATGTCTGAATAGATAACTCACAACACTATTGGCATCCCTCCCTCCACAAAGCAGAAGAAGCCCATCAGATCGTGCACTGGCAGTTGCATACCTAATAAAAAGTAAATGACAAAACAGCAACTCAACCCCAAATTATAAAAAATTCAAGCACAAAATGACATAAAACATAATTAAAGAAAAGGAAAGTTCTAGTTATGTAATAACAACGATCAAGGTTCTTATAGTACACTACTAAGCTCAATAAAAACACAGCAGTAGTTAAGCAAGAAGTTAGTAAACAGTGTCATGATTGATTAAGTAAATAACAACAGGAGAAAGTTCCCCCAAAGTAAGTGTGCCACCAAATTAAGCAACTAAGGGCATATTCACCCTTACAATATATAGTGAGTTAAGATTACAACGTAATTTATTAAATTTCTTAGAATGTAAAATTAGGCTTAACTCGACCCATCATCTTGCAATGTGAGATTTGCATCCACTTATATATAATAATTTAGTTCTATCTTTAGTCCAGATAAGATCTCCAACACACCCTTTCACACCGAGAACTCGAAGTCTAGATCGCAGGACTAAATATTTGTAGATGATTCGATAGTGGTCCACTATCAAGAAGCATAATAAGCCCACAAACCTTGCTATGATAAACTCTAATTCCATCTTAGAAAGTGGATTTAGGCCTAACTCAACCCTATAAAACTACCTTGCAACGTAAGGTTTGTTTCCCTTATATACAATAATTTGGATATATCACTAATTGATGTAGGATCTCCAACAAAATTAAGGGAGTATATCTTAATTCGCTAACTTCAAATACAAACTTTAGAGGAGCCTTTTCCATTACACAATAATGTAGAATTTAACATTCACTCTTCATCAAGAATATTCCACAACCTAATTATCGTATCACATAAAAGCAATCCCAATATAAAGGCAATCTTACTCTAATATCAAAACGTTCTCAAGCTGTAGAAAGAATAAAGCAGTAATCAACAAATATACCAGCCCAAAACATACAATGCAATAGTAAACCAAATCCTAGCATGCTTAACATGGCAGAACTACTAAATATTACAGAAAAATTCTGTTTTCACCAATTTTGAACTGCAGGGGAAGATGGGGGGGTAGAGAGAACAAAGAACATTAGGAACAAGCCCAAGTCATGGAAATAGTTCAAAATTGGGGCAAATAATATGATATAAAGTCTAACCGAAAGCAAATCGGTCTAACAAACCAACATATCTACATCTTCTCAAGCATGTCAATCTAACAAACCAACATGAAGGATTTAAATTTATTCAACTCAAATACAATCACCTGTGTTAACCATCATAATCTAGTTTAAGACATCAGAGGCTACAAAACAAGAACAAGCTGCCCTAAGTGCGCCTTGGAACCTAGTCCATGATATCAAAGGCTTTTGGAACGGACATGCATAATACAATGTAGTTAATTTGATATGTGTGTGTGTGTGAAGTCAGGATATTAGTAAAGAAGGGTAAGTTCCATGGACACATTACATGCATGGAGGTGGACCCTCTCCTTCTGGCTCCAACTTGCGCCATTCATAAGGCTTGGCAGCTGTGTCTAAAGCCCACACATCAGCCAAAGGTCTCTTTCCTGGAATGCAGGGAACAAATAAGTTAACATCCAATAAAATTACATTCAGAGGAAACATCCAGTATGAACAATGCAAAAAAGGAGCATTCAGGTAGTTACCATCATTGCCTCCAATTGCCATGAGATACCTCTGCCCCACCAAAGCCATAACATGTCCATAGCGTGGCCCTGGTCCAGGACCAGGAACACCAACTCTAAATGACATTCAGAACCCACATATCAGATAAATGTCATTGAGGAGGAAAGAAAAAAGTTTAGTATTCTATCTAACCTATGCCATCGTGGTCTTTGCTGAGTGAGATCAAGAACATGAAGATCCTCAGCAGACAAACCAGCAGGACCGATGCCACCCTGTTTTATGGTGTGCAAATACTCCAGTGAGAATGACAGTACTCATTTAAAGGAAATAAATTAAACAAGATAACCTAAGAGATAGACTCTCCATGCTACCTGAATAACTACCATCGTTCCCACAGCAGTTGCGACATGTGCAGCCCTAGGGGTTGGAGGCTCACCGATGGGAGTTATCCTGCATTAAATTTCCTTATAAGCACTGAAGCAAAGTACACAAGGCTATACAAGCATTACTTATGCCTTAAGAAAGGCTGAAAAGAAGAACCTAGTTCTGAGCTTACCTAGACCATTTATTACTTATGACATCATAACAGTGGACATCACCAGTGGCACCAGCTAAACCTGCATGCAAATGAAATGTGCCAGTCATGAAAAATTTCAACCATAAATACTAACCAATCCAATCAATATCAGTGCTCATACAAAGGGGGAGGGGAGAATGTAAAAAATGTAGACAAAATCATTGTTTGAATTGAAACATCCCTCACTCAATGAACAGATTATGCAAATTCCCATTAAATTAGGAATGGCCTAATCAAGCTTTTACATCGGTATTTAGCTTCTGACATTGGCTTGCACCAGATATAATAAAAATCATTCAACTTGGATAGTTTGAACTTCAAGAATTACACTAATTGTATGGAGCTTCAAATGATGTACAAAAATATAGCCGTTAAATTATGACATATAGAAAGGCCTGTCAACTATGAATAAATGGGTTGCATTGCTTGCCTGAAACAATACCACTTGGGCCTAGACGAAAAACAAAACGTTATTAATCTGTCTTTTTATTTTTCTTCCTTGATCAGTAGTAGTATATCAAGTAACTGAGACAAATTCAAAAGAAAAATAATCAAACCAGAAACAACAGCAATCAACCATCAATCTTGTGAAACCAACCGTGTCCTTTAATTTATGATAATTTGCTATCAATACTACTTCAAACTGCAATTCGTGAGAAACAACATATTAAGGTATTCAAGAAATATAGAGCCAAATATGCAAACAACCATATCTTGCAGATATGAGAGGTACTTTTTTTGAACCCAAAGTTTTTCTAAAATAAAAGGAATGTTTCCGTTATACATGAGATGTATAACAGAAAGAGAGACAATAGGAAGAAAGGAAATAAAAAAGTTCCGACAAACGGAGCCAAGATACTTCAACCAACACACGGAAATCATATGACATGGATACAAGAATACAGAAATTTAGTAGAAGTTCAATATATAATATGAGTGCTAGATATGTTGACATGAATTAAAAAACAAAAAAAAAAAAAAAAAAAAAAAAAAAAAAAAAAAAAACTCAAGCAAATGCATAGTGTTTGTAACGAGATATTGATCTTTTGCCATTAATTCAAGACTTTTATCATGGATGATGATCATAATTTGCAACCAAAAAATAATACTTGTCATCGTTGCAAACAAAATCATAGTTACATGTCTTCCCTTTACATATTTTTCCATAACCTGTGTTAGAATGTGATAAAATGTATCATTCATACTATTCAAAACAATTCTGGGCTCCGTATAATTGCCAATAGCTTTATGCATATTGAGGAAAAGACACAATCATATATAATTCTATTTATACTCAAAGTAGCAGAAGCACATCCCAAACATCAGTAATTAAATTTTAAAAAAAATGAAAAGAAAAGAAAGTTGAAGAATACTCCCTGAATACTTTATCTAAGATATTGGTATCAGATATCAGATACGTGGATTACACCAAGAAGTTACCGTTTTCAAGTATCTGAGCTTCATAGCTTCAGACAAAGACAATATTCCATAATCCACAGCAAAGGAATGGGGATTGGCCCAATTCAGCAATTGGAAAAGATATAAATGATAATGAAATAAAATTCTGGCTCATAAGTAAGCATAGAGGTATTGATGGAGTAAACAAATATTGGATTGGAATGGATGAGACACATTATGTTAAGGAATCAAAGACAGCTAATCTAATGAAATGTTTCCTAGTACTGTCTTTTCCATTCATTTCAAGCCCCACTAAAGAGAGGAAGGAAATCCATCCAATTGGAAACGTTTTAATAGTAACTATAAACTTCCAATTTAACCCACAGCCCACAAAAAAGGAAACAAATTAATAAAGCAGCAAGATTGGTAAAAAAATTCCATAGATTTCAACTCATTCATTGCATTGTGGTGTGCCCAAGATGAATGAAGTATCCAAAACAAGGTTGATGAGAACCCTGGTCTCCAAGACCAGCATTTAGTTCATAAGGACAAGGACGAGAAAAAAAAAACTTATGGCGTAGCACTTACATTTCCATAACCTTAATCAAAAAGGCAATCGAAGCCATCGTTTGTAAACATCTATAATAACTAGCCGAATACATACATGGCTGCATACAAAGCGCGAAGCATAAATTTCCAGATTCTGATCAAACTAACAAACTAAAATTCAAAATACTCAGCAGCTACATCTACGTTATGACGGACAGACGAAAAGGAAAGTAAAAGACATACGTATGCCGGCATTTCCAACGGATGAAGGAGTCCCTGAGGCCGCAGAACTCCCTTCAAGCTCAGTGGCACCGCCGAACAAAATCAACCTCGGACCAATGTACCCCGGCGTCCCCTCCTCTCCAACCGCCGCCACCGCCGTCAACGTGTGGCCGCACCGCGGTCCCGGCCCGTCGTCCTTCTCCATAATCGCATTCACCACTGAGTAAGTCGGCGCGAGTCTCGGACCAACCACCGGACTGTGCTGCACCTGACCCGCCGTCACCGGCGACGACGGCTGCTGTTGCGACGGCGACTGAGCCGGAGATCCACCTCCCGTCGATATAGACGGCGGCGACGGAGTCGGCGACTCTCCTAACTGGTCTCTCTCGGCATGGTTCTGCCCCGCCGAATCGTGATCGGCCTCCGGCACCATCGAGGAATCCACGTCCATTTCTTAACCCTAAGATTCGAGCAATTCCTGTAAGATCGGAGCTAGAATTCCCGCGAAACCGCGTCCTGAGCCAACATTTCGATTCGGTTCAAAAAATTGCGATTGAAAACCCTAACTCAGATCCTCCTCTCCTCAAATTCAAATTAAGATTCTCACCCACGCAAATCTTCCGAAAATAGAGGAAAATTCAATTAGGTTATTTCGTTTCTCTTTCTCTCTCTCTGTATTTTCACTCTCTCTATCTGTGCGAAAAAACAAAGAAATGAAAGAAGCGGTGGTGAATGGTGAACCAAACGAAATGGGACGGAGGAGTAATCTGAACTCTCACACAATCGCAACCCAAAGCAGAAAAATAAAATTAATAAAAAATTAGAAAAACAAAAAAAAAACTCTTTCACTGAAACAAAAGGATTCTGTCTTTCTCTCTCTACTTTTATTTTCCTAGCTTTCTAATCTTTTTTTTAAAAAAAGTAATTATATATTATCCTAGCTTTCTAATCTTTTTTTAAAAAAAGTAATTATATATTATTTATATTATTTCTTAGGGCGTGTATTTATTGATACTGAATTATTCGGTATTTGGTTAGTTGATTGCAGAGGAACCGAGAGTGCAGTTGGTGACCGGTAGTGGCGGTCGTACGGATTAAATTGTTGCCGCGACAGAGCGGAGAACGTAAGAGAGTTACCGGGACAACCGGAGATTGGAAGGTGACACCACGCGCTGTCTTTAGAAAATGGGAAAAATTTTATTTAAATAATAATTTACAAAATATAATTCTCTTTACTTTCTTACAGAAAGGATATGGTATGCTTTTCGGATAATAAAACTTTATTTCATTATTTATATTAAAAAAAGTTATGCTCTTAAACTAATATTTTATACCAAACACAAACCATGGAATTTGAGAATTCAGGTTTGAATATTGACATTGAAGTAACGCACCTGATAATAAATAGGTTGACTTTTTTTAATTGTAATATTTTTGTCACAGTAATATATTGGCGTTGACATTTGTTTTAACAATAACTTAAACCTTAACCAAAATCTTTAGTTGTTTGTAAAATATTTGCTGTCAATAAGTCAAAGTGAAAAAGTGAGAGAAACGATGGTGAAATTTTTGATTGTAAAGTATTTACTAAAATAAAATAAAAGATAATATATGAAACAAAAAGAAAGACAAAGATGGATGGAGAAGATATGTATTATATATATTTATTATGTAAGCATAAATTTAAAAGTTATTTTTTAAAATAAAATAAAGACAGTGAAAGTGTGTCGTGGTATGAGTGTGTTGGCAAAAGGAATGTTGAGATGCATGGTTTAATGAGAGGAAGGGATAAAGACATTAATGGTGTTGAAGGGCATGTGTGTATGTTTAGGTTAGTTCTGAAAACATGAGGGTACACAATGTTTCTGGTTATGGAAAAAAGGCACTTTATTAAATACTACAATACAATGTCACATTTCATGACTCCATTCCTTTTGCTTAGCTCACTTACTATGTCATGCCAATTATTGATAACTAAGGATAGGACCTTCATGCATCTTCTGGATGTGGATGTTGTTCTACAAAGACATCATTTATGGTTTTGGTCAGAGGTTATTTTTGTTTTTAATGTGTTTCATCATTAATTATAGATTACCTTTTAAAGGTTTTTTATATGCACAAACCAAGAATCAGATTTCTTAGTTACACAGGATTTATTCATTAACCAGGTTTGTTCTTTGTACTTGTTAGTTAATTATTCCAAGTTTGAAGTATGGTGGGGAATACATGTTTGGCTCACTTTGGTTAGTTTCTATTATTTCATCTGAGTTCATCATTTTCGTTGTTTTCATGTGAGGTGGAATCTTGTAGACAAGCTCACATGGACCAAAATGCATGCCAGATCGGTATGTATTCACCTAACTTTTTTTAAGGAGATTTTAACTTAATCAATCACTGTTTTTTTTATACTGTACATAATCTTGTTTCCATATTCATGGTAACTTAGAAGAAAAACAAATCATTTATATTGATATCTAAAGATAAACTGTAGTGTATCATAAGTTTATTATCTTTTATGATAGTTATCTTGTAAATCATGGTATAGTTTTTTAGTGTTAATTAATCAACAATATACATATTTTACATTGAAAAAATATTGAAATTTTAATAAAACACATTTTATTAAAAACTAAATTCGCCTTGAAAAAATATAAAAAATAGAAAAAAATAATTTATTTATAACTTCTATTTCCTTAGAATTTTGATACCTAATAAATTCATCTATGGACTCAATTGTAAAATTGCATTAGCACAAAATAGAAAAAAAAAAAAAGGATAATGACTACAAATTTTAATTAGCTAACAAAATTAATTATAATGGTCCACAAGACGTTAATTTAAATAAATATACATTCCCTCGTCTCTGGATTTAAAGTTCGGGCTTGTTTTTCTTTCATTCATTTAGATGTACTATATAAATTAAGTCTCCATAATTGATCATGTCGTACATTTATATATGGTCAGTATAACCCAGATAATCAATTATGGTATTGGGATTTTGAGTGGAAGATGACAAATAAGGGTTACTCAAAGCAAAATATGAACACAAAAGAGAGGTTTAGACACACGTAGGAGTACCTTCATCTAGGCACGTGAAGCTTTCAAGTAGAGGTTCATGAGCAATTATGCTCAAATTCAGACCGCTTTATGGTATGAAAGCATAGACATTTTAAGATTGTATTTGTATCAGTCTATCTTTTCAAAGTGTGAGAATGAAGAGTGAGGTCCACATAATTCTCACTCTCATTTATGGATAGACTTGAATAGAAGCAAACCAAGATATGTTTGAAACATTTTCCTCTGTTCCATCCTCACGCCCAGAATCTTGAGAAGCAAAACAAGGCTCGTAGTGCCCAAAAAAAAGTAGCTCACGTAAAATCAATACATATAGATAGAAATAAAAATGCTTTGTATAATGTTTTATTGTCCTAATCTTCGGGCAACCTTCAAAGTCGTCTCAATTATTGGCACACAGATGCATATAAAACACACAAGTGCACTCAACTATCGTTAATACTAGTACAATAGAACCTAATTGTCCAGCCTAATGGCATCATTTTCAACCTATTAATAAAAATAATAATATTTACCCAAACTTTTTGTTCCAACTGGAAGAGCTTACGTAAAATTGCTCGTCATATTTCTGTAATATCTCAAACAAATATTATCTTTAACCTCATATTTCCGTAAATGAGTTTTAACACATAAGCTGTTGTACAAGAACGAGATCATCTGACCTCATCAATCCTTCAGCGAACCTGCATTAGCTGGTTTCTGAAAGAATCTTGCAACCGGCATCCCATCAGCATCATTGTTTCCTGCTCTCCAGGAACGATCCTTTTTCCTCTGTGGCTTTTTATGGTGTTTATGAGATGCCTTGGGCTTCTTAAGAGTTGTACTTTTTGGCGCAAGTCCATTAGCCATGTCAAATGAACTGAGGTCATCCAATACATGCTCAAGATTTGGTGCAAGACCACTCTCAACATCTGAAGAATCTTCAATATCAGACGAATCTGATGCATGCAAGTCAACCGAGTCATGTCTGGTGGGATCTTCCAAAGCTTGTTCCTCTTCTGATGTACCTGGAGGCATCTCATAGTGAGGCAGCTTTCCATCAATGTAATCTTTCAATATCTGACGGGTGGCCCTAGTTTCATCAGGGAGTCCACTAGAAGCAACATACCCACGGGAAGTACAGTATGCTCGTAAAAGTTCAGATGCTAGAGGGGGACGGGATTGGGACTCATATGGCTTAGGTTTTGGAAGCGTTATCTTGTAAATCTGTTCGATGACATGTCTTGGGACTCTATCAGCTACAATTTGGACAGATTCCCGGTGTTCAGTCATCCTATCAATGGGCAACACCCCACAAGCAATCATCTCATATCTTGAGCTAGAGAAAGACGGAAAAACTAATCCAGGACAATCGCAGAGGGTCAGCTTATCAGAGATAATCAATGTCTGAAAGTGCTTTGTTTTACCGGGGGTGGAGGTGACACCAGTCCGTTTTTGACCAACCAGAGCATTAATAGTTGAACTTTTTCCCACATTAGGATATCCAACAAATCCCACAACTACATTACTCGATGATGAACTGCCAGCACTATCTTCAGCAGAAGATTTAATGTTAGATGGCCCTGCATCAGAGGTGCCTGAATTCCTCCTTCTGTTCACTATCTCTTCTGCTTCTGATTGCAGGCGGGCCAATAGCTCGTCCCTTCCATATATCTTTGTGTCTGAGTCTGGGCTATTAGCCCCCATGTTATCATCATCCCATGATGAACCAAGCTTTTTTCCTTCCAGGGCTGCTGTAGCGGCTTTAGCAGACCAGAAGATGAAGAGAATATCATGAGCTCGAAAATACTCTGCCCATTTCTCTCTGTAAAAAAAGAGGAGAAAAGAAATACAGGACAAATAATGAGGCAAGGCACAAAACCAAGGCCAATGGTTTGATGCAGTATAAACCTCGCATTGGAATGAGACATTCAAACCTGATAGAAGCAGGCAAAAGATCTGCCTTATTAACCAGAAGCAATGTACGTTTATGTTCATCAACCTCCCGTGCATAAGCCTGTCTCAAAGAAATTGGTGCAAAAAGAATCATACTTGGTTCATGCCATAGTTATTCTTAAAAGAAATAAATAAAGATAAGAAGGGCCAAGAGTAGGCTATACAGATGTACAATGTCTGCTCACAACTATCTCATTACTGCTTGTCGCAATTTTTATGGAGATTAAATTTAAGCTAATATGTTTTAGAGAATAGAAGTAGAGACTCTGACAGGATGCTTTGACTGTTTTAAACACATTACACAAGAGTATCCAGTCTAAAATCTTCCACTATGTTAGATTTGCTACAAACCTAGCCACCTCTAGAGTTGTCAAGTAAGCATTTTGTTATGAAGAAAGAAAAAAACACCTCACCTCAAGGTCGGGACAACGATAAAACAGAGGATCTCGTGAATCAACAACCATAACAAGCTGACAAAAAAACATGAGAGGATCGTCAAGATTAACATTTCATGCACTTCAAGAAAAATAGAACATATATAAAGAAAACACGTTATGTATACTTCAATACGCATACCAATCCATTACTGATAAAAAATATATATTAATAGGAAGAAAAAAATGAATGTACATATGAGGAGGAATAAAGAGTAGACTAATATCCATTGTCCCAGATTTCCTGCCAGAGCTTTTCATTCCTTTTTTAATAGTATTCGAAAGTTGAAAAATGAGATTGTTTTAAAACCCTTCCCAATTTGCAGCTAATGAAGGAGTTCCAACTTGTTTATCCGTTTTCCCTTTTTTTTTGTTTGAATAACAGACCAAATTAAATGTAAGGCCAGTTAGAAATCGAATCAATGAAATCAATACAGTTAAACAAACAAGAAACAGAAACAAAAGATCACACAGTATTGTGGAACTCGTTCTGTATCTATTAATATGCTAGTAACAACTATCTTAAACAGAGCTGAGGTCCCATTATTTGTTATCATACTAATATTCTGTTTTTTTTCTTGCAAATGAAGTGACATTAGGGAGGTGAGACTGAACTCACCAACGTAGAAAACAAGAACATGACAGACTAGAAGCTTATTTACTTCAACAACATAAAGTGTTGCATGGATAAGCAGATTCAGTTGCTTTGCAATCAAAAAATCATAACGAGGAGAAACATGCTTATCTTCATTGTGTACAATCCTAATAACTAGGTCCTTATCACTCATAACAACAGAACATAACCAGATTAAAATACTTCATCAACCTATAAAACTTCAAAGAGGATATGAACTCACCAAATCACTACGCTCAACCACACGCCAGAGCTGTCTCCAGATATCAAGATTTTTCTCAAACGGAGTAAGGACAAGCTTCTTATTCTCCTCAAGCCTGAAACACATCCAAAACATAAACTAAATTCGCCTACAAATCCTTTAATAACGCCAGCAAAATTACAAACGATAAAAATTACAGTTGTAGTCCCTGAACATGCAATAACCCTAGTTTCCGTCATTTAGTTCTAGCAATCCGATTCATAGCCTTTAACTCAAACAAGCCTAAACCAACTAGAACTAACCTCGCCAAACTGCGACGCCAAACCAAGAAAGCCTGCGTTTCGTTGTCGTGAAGCTCCTCGGGTGACATGTCGGGAGTCCACGGCGGCCGGCGCGGAACTCGGAGGCTGCTGGCGTGGAGCGCCTCCTCCTGCTTCCTGGTTTCTTCAGGCGTCATTTCGGCAGGGTCCCTACTCTCACAGAAGGATTAACGTCACAGAACATTCGCGGAAAGAAGCGCGTGGCGCGTAAGTGGCGAAGGAAGAGAAAGAAGACTCACAGGCTGATGATGGTGGTGGAGGCGGCGGCGTGTTCGGGGAGAGAATCGAGGGATTGTTCGAGCACGGCATCGATGTCGGAGACTTCGGTAAAGGATTCGAGAACCTTCTTTTTGTAGAAGCGAGACTTGTCCTTGCTCTGTTGGATCATCTGATTGTGCTGCTTCACCAGGGCTCGACCAAGCCCTGTTTTCTGGTTCTCGTTCTTCTTTCCCATTGCTTCTACACGCTGCTTCTTCTTCTCGTTCCTGTTTCTTTGTTTTGCTTCTCGCTTTCTGCGTCAGCTATGTGACCATGGCTGGTTTCGGATTTAGGGTTCGGATTTGTTGCAACGAAGAGGTCCCGTGCCCGTTCGGGTTATTTAGCCCGTTAAACCGACCCGATATGCAATGGATACTTTGATCTTTCTAGTTACTGATCATTTAAATACCATTAATAAAGTTACTGATCATTTAAATTTGCATCTAGAAAGTAACTAGAAAAATAAATAAAAAATAGAAGAACAAATAAAAATAAATTATTCCACAAAGAACCTAAGTTGTATTAGTCAAGAGACTTCCAAAATTCTTAAAATCTTTGTTGAATCTCATCCATTATTTGGTTTTATTAAAATTCAATGGACATATTTAAATATTACTACAGTTTTGTAATACCGTCTCAAATTTAATTAAGAATACCAATATAATTGTGAAATTGAGATCATAGTTTCTAATTTCAATATATTAATCGTCATTTGTAAGATTTTTGTCATCATGATATTGGTGATAATCCTTATATACTTTCTCATATTGTTAAGCACCATTGACATTATATATTTAATTTTATTAATAATCTTTTATTAAGTCAATTATACTACTTTGAGCTTAATTGTGCCTTAGCAGTCATCATATTACACTTGATTTAGACTTTGTATTTAAGTCAATGCATTAGATTAGCTCAAATCAATGTATAAACTAGTTTTGTAAGTACCATGCAAAATCTATAATTACTATGAAAGACAAAAATTCCTGGGACATAATATTATATAGTCATTAAGTAAGTAATTGTAAACATTTAAAACTAATCATCATATTTAAACAATAACTAAATTAGAATTAAGAATGATATAAGTAATTCCCACCATAATCCTATATAAATAAAAATTCATTAAAAATAATAAAAACAGACAACTTCCACAATATATTTTTTTTACTAATGATATTATTATTCATTTATTAATTTATTAACTACAAATATTGATTTGAGTGTTAAAATGTTTTTCCAAGTATATTATGGCTTCAAGAATGAGATTTGAAGACTTTCATCACATTCTAAGATTAGTCAATAAGAGATCAACATAATTTTGTAAAACTATTTTCGGCGTTATAAGAAAAACATTACCATGTATATATATATTTTTTCTCTCTATTTCTTATTCTTAAACAAAACACTTTTTCAATCAATCAGAAACTCAAAAACAATTATTATCATTTTCTTATACTTCCATCTGTAACAGTCCAAAAATTCTATAACTTTTGTCTGTTACCAAGTATTTGTTGGTTTTAAGGATGAAGGAAAAAATAGAAACAAAGTAATTAATTTAGAAGATGAGAGAGTAGGTAACAATTTTGGTGTAAAGGGATTAATTTTATTTGATAGCTGGCCTTTACAATTTATAGTACTGGAATTAACTGAAAAGCAGATATTTATGCCAACATGAAGGCACGACTCAACAAACTAGAAAATATAGAAGTAGTGCTAATAGCATGATAAACAAACCTAGTGATTCCTAAAGACTCAGTCTAATTTATTTGAATTAATTAAACTAAATAATTAAAAAAAATATGTGAGTCACGTGAGTTGAAAGTCCAAAAGCAAACTTTCAACACTCCTCCTTGCTTTTGGTACTGCAAACTCCAATTTTCTG
>Ga0209489_103393_pt1 | contig 31165 bp, 7 predicted proteins | sample SiratrowhiteBW_FD_187527 | JGI IMG/M metagenome (GOLD analysis project Ga0209489, IMG submission 187527) | Root nodule microbial communities of legume samples collected from California, USA - Siratro white BW (SPAdes) (version 2) | ecosystem: Host-associated > Plants > Roots > Nodule | place: USA...
TATATATATAAGAAATAATGTTTGTTTAAAAACTAGAAAATGTTTTAAGAAGATGCAGTTTTTTTTATTTTTTATGTAGTTTTTAACAAACATTAGGTGGTTGGAAATCACCGTAAAAGTTGGATATGACTTTTTGTTCAATGACTTTTACTCATATATAATTTTACAGTTTTTATAATTATTAGTAAAATGGTGTCAATGGGTTATTAACACTTGTCTTTTTAAAATATAATTAATAATTAATAATTATAAAGTAATATTATTTCCATCTACAAATCATCATATCATATTGTACAAAAAAAATTCCTCCTGATGCCTTATTAAAAAAATACGTTATTGATATCTTGAATGTATAAAACATAGTCAATACTCTATGTAAATAAAGTGGGAGCATTTAGAATTATTCATAATAGTAACTCTTAAGTTTTACATTTAGATGCCACTTTACAGTTAATATTTGCTTATTTTAAACAACAATAAAAACATGCTAGCATAAACCAAATACATCCCAATGCAAATTGTTTAAATAAACTAATTAAAACTATCATTTGATTTTTAATTTAGGAGGAAATAAAGGAAATACTAATAAAGGACTTATTCCCAATGAGTAACCCGTACGGGATAATAAATAATATGGAGCAATAACTTATGGGGCCAAATTATACTTGCCCTATGTTAATGAACTAAAAATGACCTAAAATGACATCTCCATTTGGAAGCTGCTTGAGTCACTTTATGACAACAAATTTGTCTATATCGAAAGAAAAATCAATCCTACACCCAAAAAGATATATAAAAACATTTTGTGACTATATTCGAAGTATGAAGGATAAGAAAATTTATAGCATTAGCTTATTATAGAATTAAAAGTAGAATTTAGGCAAGAGGTGAGAAAAGGCAAATAATAGAAATAGAGCTTGGTATACATATGCATGAATAGGATATTTTGTGGTGCATATGGGTTTGAGATGTGGGTAGTGTATGTGAAGCAGGACCCACATCGGAGGGGTGGACCATGAGTTGGTGAAGTTCATATTACAAACATGATGGGGTTCACGAGGAGGGTGGACCTTCATTCTCTGAAGTTCATCCCCCCTAAGCATTCTGCTACCCACTCTTCCTCTTTCTATCTTCTTTCCTTATCTTAACCAAGCTCTTTCTGTTTCAAAATAATGCTAATTATAACAACAAATCTTACACACCTTATCACCTTTCATTGCTACATCAAAATATACTATTATCAGATTAACCATGTTTTTTTACCTAAAAGATGCATGCTCTCAGCCAAAAACAAATTCTTCCCCATCCATCAGTCCCCACCAAACTTAACATCCCAGTTCCAGTTTGTCTTTTCGACCAGGTTCGCCTAAGTATTATTCCACAATTTCAACAAAAATAGAAAACGAATAAAGAAGAAGCACATCCATTGCACCATCCTCCTTTTGCTGCTCACCACAATATTCATCATCCATTCATTTCTATTGTTTGTCCCATGATTTCTTTATCCACAATCCTACTTCTTAGAATGACTAGGATTGGCTCATTCAGACAATTATTGTCAACCTCAGCTACATTATACCATAACTTAGCCTTTTGGACTGTACTGTCCTAATACATATTGCATTACAATCACATCACTCATATTGAAAAAAACTTAATAATTAATTATGTATAGCTACATGATTCAATAGTGACAAAGAACCTTATACTTTCATTATTATTGGTAGTAGTAGCAGTATTAATTTTGGTGATATAGCTGTGTGTGAGTTGTGGGAATAAATGAGAGCCAGACATGCTATGAACAGGGAAACAGTTTGAATGATATAGGATGAGACTGTAATACTTTTTATGGATAAAAATGAAATAAGAGAATTGAAATTCGTGTTGTGTTGTGTTGTTAGCATGTAGAACAAAATTCCGTATTATTGGGCAAACACATGGTGTACGGAAAGAGTCCTTTGGCATGGGAAGGAATGGTCCACAGAGCAAGTTGATAAAAACCCGAGGGCTATAAGACGGTGGGCCACTTTATTAGTTTTTTCTTTGATGAGTGAGTTCCTCTCTTCAATGCTTTACATTACAAGCTGCTTCTTCACTGGTTTTGTATTTGGTTTTGGTTTTGGTTTTGGTGGACCCTTCTATAATAAGACTAAGAGAATCCCACCCAAACTTTTCAATTATAGCACCCAAGAAAATTTTAAGGATAATCCATGCATGGACATGGACATGTACATGGTGGATCATTAATTATTACCAATAATATAGCAGCTTACATTAATCAAATAATGCAAACAGTCTAATTAATTCACTGTCAGTGGTTTAGCTCTCAATTGTTGTCTCAACCCACCAATTCTATGCAACTTATTGTTCATTTTCTATATTAGTCCAAAATTTTATTTTATTTCTTGTTTTCTTCTCTTCGAATCTCTAAGGATACAACAATATACTATTTTCCTAGTTTCTCTTTAATCTAAAAACTGAATTGGAGATTTTAAATTCAAAAGTTTTTTTTTCTTTTCAAAAACTGGCTTAAAATTTCATTTTGAAAAAAAAAATGTAAGAAAAGTTATTTAAAATTTTACTCAAAAGCTGTATTTAAAACAGGTGCAACACCAAAACCTTGTTTTGTCAAAACTGCTTTTTAAAGATAAACACACTTGTGTCGAGAATTGAACCAACTTTCTTTAAAACCCACTATACTTACCATAAAAAATACACATTATATTTTTTATTTTATTTTATTTCAAGTGTAATTAATATTTTAACTGTATGGTACGGAATTAATATTATTTGTATAATTAAAATGTATGATAAGTAAATATGTTCAAATATAATTACATTTTTGTTTATGATGAAAATATAGATTGTGATAATTTTTTTTAATTATTAATATTTTTAAGGTATACAAACTAAAAGTACTTAAAAATAATAAATTAAAAGAGATTAAACAACTTAAAATTTTTATTTCCTAAAATAGTTATTACTCAGTTAGCAGTGTCATACACTACAAAAAAAAGTTATATTATCGACGGAATTTTATCGACAGAACTTTATCCGTCGATAAAATATAATTATTGATGATTTTATCGACGGATTTCTGAGTCTGTCAGTAATTATTGACGGATCAAAAATCCGTCAGAAATCCGTCGGTACTGACAGACTTAGAAATCCGTCAGTAAATTTACATACAATCAATTTATCAACATATTTTGAGTATTTTTGATGAATTTGTCTCGTCGGTAATTTTTATTTTTTTTGTAGTGATACTTCAAAATTAACATGTTTGAAATGACCATCAACTTATATAGAGAAAATCATCACGTAGATCAACTTGTCCAATAATCTTAAATGTATTTATCATTGTATGTGAAAATATTATGTAAAAACCAAATTGACAATTTAATGATGATATAAGACATTAAACAAATATTATATTTAGAGTAATCTCTAGTATAGATAAGACATTATGAATCACTAGATGTTTTGAAAGATAAATGATTTCAGCTCACTAATAACATGAGTATTGTTAGGTAGTTTGATATATATTGGTTTGATTTCATAATGGCTCATAAAAACAAAATGAAACAGGTTACATGGTCAGTGGCACTGATATAAATGACCTAAGAGTTTGTGTTTATTTTACCTTTTTTTTGGTTATTATATAGAGTATTCACCTATTGTTTTATTGATTAGTTTGTCCTTAATGGGGAATGATATAAACTAATTGCTACAATTGCTTAATACTTAGAGCATTCACAATTTGATTATTGATGAATTAGTTTTGTGGTGTTCTTACTTTTTCAATAACATATTCATCATTGATCTCAATTGCATCAAAAATATGATTACTTCTTTGTCTCATTCATGGAGAAAAATCGTGTTTAAAGTAGCACTCATCACTAGTGTGATTCATCTTATTACAATTATGTTCATTGTTAGTCATAGTTCTTTCTTTTTCTCATCCATAATTTATCCAACTAGATGTCGTGTTACTATTATTGTTATTCGTTCTTTGGGCTTGTTGGCCAATATTGTTAATTAACACTTTTGTTTCAACAACATTATTCTCACTCAGTTGTCTCACTTATTGAAAAATAGGAGAAAGACATGATGGATACTAAAAAGAGGCTCTATGAGTAAGATATGAGTTTTCACAGTGTCATAGATTTCTCCAAGTTTCTTTAAAAAGCAATAACAAGTTTATATTTCTTATACTCAATGATGTTTTTAACAAAATTACAATTGCATTTTTAATATTGCAAATGTAAATTGGAATAGGATGTAAATATTCTAACTATTCCAATAAAATCTTTGAATTCATGTAATACTTCTTTCTCCTTGATTGATAGAATTATTATTTCTTAGAGGAGATCCGGTATGCGAAAATGATCACTTTTTGAAAACCTTACTTTCAAGTCTTCTTGCAAATCTTTCACAATGTAAATCGTGCTTCGAGCAATTTGTGTTGTCAAAGTTTGTATAATCTAAGAAATTATCATCACATTATAGTGTTCTCAAGCTTCAATGAATTGTCTTCTATTTCAAAATATCCCCATTAACATACCTGAATATATTTTTAGATGACTAAACTCTCTTCATAACTCTACTTCATAAATAATAATAATTGGCTCGCTAATTGTGATATAGAAAATCATCTTAGGATTCTCTCCTGAATGTGAATAGAGTTTGAAGGTTTTTGAGATAATTCTATTCTAAAAGAATAAAACATAAAAAATAGAACAATGTTAATAATGACGTTAGTAAAAAAAAATATCATTCATCACGATAATGATAATAACAAAATTAGAGATGTTAACAATTATAATTGAAACACTACACGAAATCAATTCAGTCAATATAGTAAATAAAAAAAACTAATTAAGAACTTAAAAAGGTTATGAAAACAATTCAAACAAACAAATTAGTAATGAGATGAATTAAAATATTAAACTTAAAAGTAATCATAAACTAAGTAGTTTATTTTAAAAAGCCTTTGTAAATTTAAGCAAATGCTTAAAACAAAAACTTGATTATTCTCAAACATTTTTTTTAAGAAAAACAAAAAATAAATAAATAATTTAAGATATCCTAGACCTTTTGTATAATCGACTATGCAATAATAATTTGTCCAAAAGAAAACCCGGTTCCAAAACTATAAGCACTGAACTTAAATCAGAGTAATTTTATAACAGTACAAAACGTATCTCTGTGCATTAGTATCGGATACTTTAAAACGTTATAGTATTTTAGGGTAATAAATTCGATAGAATAATTTATGAAATACTCTATCAATATAACTACAAGTATAGACAAAAATAAACTGGATATGTTAAGTTTAGAATTCAATTCGGTCAAAATAAATATAACATATAACCACATGATTTGATTGCAATTAAATAACTAAAATTATACACATTAAAAAATGCATTTTAGCCTTTACTTTTAAAACAATAAAAAAAGCGATTTTTCATGAGATAAAAAGTGGGAAATATGAGGTAATGAATAAATGGTCGTTGTTGAGTTGAACTGTGATGGGAAACAAGTATCCATTTGGATGTTTGCGTGCATCTAATAGTCTCCAACTTGTGCTATTTAAATTCCGTCGACACGGCGAATTCCAAACCACAAAAAGAAAAATGAAAAGTATAAGAAATAAATAAAAGTTTTAATAAATTGGATTCTTTATTTGAATTTAAGATACAATTATGTAAATAAAAATTAGGATGGTAGTAGTGGGATGGCTTGTAAAAGTCTTTCAGTTTATATTATTTGCACGTGGAAACAGTCATGGAGGTCAAACACGTGCACAATGACCTCTGCCATGCGAAGATAATTAAGCCTCTAATTAATAATATTAATTACCCTGTTTTCATGCTTATCTTAATTTCAGGAAAAATTTTCAAGTGCATAATTTTTATCTGAAATTTTTAAAATGATGATTTTTTTTTATTTATGAAAATAGAACACAATTTTAGTGGTAAGATTTTAATTAATGAGTTAATTAAAATAATGAGAATATTGTACAATTTTAGAATAGCCAATATTTTTCACCTAGTCCTCTTTTGTTTCATGTGTGGTGTGTTGTAACTAAAATAAATGAACAATTACAAAGTCATTTTATTTATTAATAAATATGTAATGGTTGAAATTAATTCTGATTAAGTAATTAAAATAAATGTAAAATTAAATTTTAAAATAAAAGGATTGACGGAATTATTGTTTAAATTAAAATAAAAATTAATATTAGTATGAGATTTATATATTGAATTAAATTAAGAGTAAGTTTTATATTGAAAATAAAAATTAAATTAAATTAAAATTTAGTATAAAATATATTTAGCAAAATTAAGTATAAGTTGGATATTTGAATTTAGTTACTAATATAGAAATAATTTAAAATAAAACTAAGATTTAGCAATAAATTTAGAATGAAAAATTTGAAAATATTACATAATTTTTAAATAAATTTATTGTTAGTTTTTAAATTATATTTATTAGTAACTAAATATATTTCTATATTAGGAACTAAATTCATAGCAAATAACTTCTCTTCTCAGCATATAACTATTATTCTATTCAAATTAATTTTATATTTATTTCAATTACTTAAACAGAATTAATTTCAACAATTACATATTTATTAATAAATAAAATGACTTTGTAACTGTTTATTTATTTTAGTTACACATTAGGAATACAACACACATGGAAAAAACAGAAGAGGGATGAATGAAGAATATTAACCATCCTATAAAATATTCTCACCATTTTAATTAACTCATTAATTAAAATTTTGTTGATTTTCATTTAATCTTAAATTAATTTGTGTAATAAGATAATAATTTATTCCCAATAATATAATATCTAGTATACCATCTACCCATATCTATAAATAAATAAAAAATATACTATTTCACGAATTTCAAATAAAAATTATACTAATTTAGAAAATTTTCCTTAATTTCACTTGATCATATGACACCAATATTTCATACAGTGAAAATAAATATGACTTGATAAATAGTTTTCATAATTTGCCTTGAACTCTTTGGTGACATTTTTGGTGTAAGAGTGGCAGATGATGGAGGATTTTATTCCCTGTTGTGGAATAAAGCAATGAAAACAAAACCTAGAACTAGTCTTGATCATTTTGTGTTGTAAAGCAAGGAATCATGAATGGGTCACAGCCACTTGCCATTTGTTCATAGAAAGAGATGATTAGATTGGATTGGCTTTAGCATGGGTAGAAAGTGGATAGTGTTGGTTAGGGTTATGAGCTAAGGCTATGCATGAACTGTGTTGGCACTCTGGCATTTTTGCTATTATTATATACTTTGGCCCCACTGTAGCCTTTCCAAGGGTGTCACAAAAGTAGTGAGTAATGTAATTGGTGGCCATGCCCCTCTCACATAAAAGCCTTTCTGATTCAGGTCACAGGTGGGAGGGAGACTGATAATTTAAGAGACTGGTTGATTGTCACTGTCATTCTCTTCTCTTTCCCCTTCAAAACTTCGAGACTAAATTGCACAATAGTCTCCCACAGTTTTTGGGAATTGTGCTAGGGCCAAAATTTATATACACTAATCAATGCTTTGTTTGGATTTTTAATTAGAATTGGAACTATTATTACTTTTAATTAGAGAGTTAAAGAAAAAATACTAAGTTTTCTCGTTAGTTATACTTACTGAGACCTTGATATTTAGTCATTTTGGAATTTTTAATTTTCCATAGACTTCGTCAAAATTGTAAGAAGGTGATCCACCAAAATTTAACTTGAATATAGTTCGTTTATTTTAATTGGTCAATGAATTATTTTGATATTTTTAAAATACTTATCTCGCCTATCTAGTAGCTATTAATTAATTAGACTAAAGCATTAAAATGGGATCCTTTCTAATTACAAATGATGAAACTTGTTAATTTTTTAAATTTAAGTAAACGGACAAATCTAATTTGAAACCACGATTTTTTAAAGACAAAAATTGTTCTCGTATGATTTATATATTTTTTTTTATTTTTAATATAAAATTTAAGTAGTGAACGTGTGGATATGTGTTATGTTTAAAGTTACAATCATAAAATTTTGAATTCAGAAACTTATACAAATAAAAAATAAATTTAGTTTGCATGGACTGGACTAGACCCACGCAACTTGTAAAAAAATATAAAAAAATAAAAGAAAACAGTGAAGGAAAAATATGTGTGGACTGAATCCACAAATAATGAAAAAAATGGAATATGCGTTAACAAATTATGATAATTTTGTGATTGTATTTTTATATTAAAATTGATATTGGAAGAAAAAATTATAATAAATTATAAAATTGTTATTTAAATTAAAATTTGTATTTTTAGTTTGTTAAAAAAATATCTAAATAATTAATGACAAAAATTAAATAAAATTTTGATAAAGATAAAATTTGATTTTTGATAAAGATAAATTTTTATTTTTAATAAAGATAGAATTTGGTTTTTTGGTAGAGATGAAATTTGATATTTTATTAAAGATATCATTTGATTTTTTATAAAGATAAAATTTGATTTTCGATAAATATGTAACTGATTTTTTTGATAAAGATAAATTTGATGTTTCCTTTCACACAAAGTATTTCATATGCCATTAACTAAACTATTTAGTGAATATATAATTGTGATTTATTAACTAAACTATTTAGTGAATATACAATTGTGATTTATTTTCCTCTTTATGTTTAACATGTATTGCATCATTTCAATAATTAATAATTTTTAAGTAATAAACATAACATTTAAACGTAATACATAAATAAATTAAATTTTATTTAAAAATTTTAAACCATTTAATTAATATTTATTTAAAAAAATACTTCAACAATTTTATTTTATTTTTTCTATTAATTATTTAGATATATTTTTAACTAATGAAAAATACAAATTTTAATTCAAATAACAATTTTATAATTCATTATAATTTTTTTCTTCCAATATCAATTTTAATACAAAAATACAACCAAAAAATTATTAATAATAAAATACAATCACAAAAGCATAAAAAATAAATAAAAATGAAAAAAGAAAACAAAAATAATAATCATAATTAATATATTGACTGTAAAAAAAATAAAAAATAAAAGAGTGTTATTTCACCATAAAAAATAAGAGGTGTTAGTGAAGTAAAAAAAGCCAACAAAAGAGTGCTATTTCAATGTAAAAATAAAAAATAAAAAGAAAACAAAGAGTCTTATTTTATGAATTAAAGAATAAAAAGTGTTATTGAGGAAAATAAAAAATAAAAATTACAATTGAGGGAACAAGTAAAAAGATGTTAATGAGGTAAAATAGTCACAATCCCCAAAATAGTATGTGAGCAATTAGTTATACAATTAAATTAATTGATTAGTAGTGTGATTGTGGAAAGTTTTCCTATTATAATTTAGAAATGATCAATATAATTTTGAGTTTTTTTTTTTATAATTTTTAGTGTGTTTTTTATTAAGCAAACTAAATTGAAGTAATGTTAGAAAGATTGAAAATCACAAGGAAAGATAGACCAGTTAAACTCGCATGGTGAAAAGTAATAGGTAGAATTAAAAACAATATTAATGTGAGTTAATTGCTGGTAAAGTAGCATAAGGGAAAGTTAATTGTTTGGAAACTTAGTGGGTATTGTTATATCCATTCGCATGTAAATTTAGCTTATAGAGATGTGTAATATATATTGAAATTATTCTCTTTAATGAGAGTTACATGAGGTATAAGAAAATCTAAAGTTGGATATTAAAATTAAGTTTTCTTTTTAAAGAGATTTTGTGAGATACATAATGGTAGTTAAAATAGAGAGTTTAATTTTAATATAATTTTATGTTATAGGGGACTCAAACTCTTACTCTTAGGCAGAATTGATATTTATACAACAACATTGTACTAATCTAAAATAATCATAAAAATTTGGGGTTGCAATTTTTTTTATTTCTTTTGAGATTGTTTTTTGTATTAATTGTTCACCTTATTGAGTGAATGTATATGTTCAAATCTAATTTTATTAATTTGACCTTGTTATATGTGTTATCAGTTGTAACACCATCCAATTCACTCTATTAAAATTAATGTAATTAAATATTGAATTTTAATTCAAATTCATTCAATTTGAATGTGATTCATTTCAAATTCAACCAAATTAATTTGATTAAGGAAGCCAAATTCAAAATCCTCAATCACACACCCAAAGTTATTAGAGCATACACTAACAAAATTTTCTTTCACCTTCTCATGCACTTATATTCATTTTATAACAACAAATTGTACAAGCACATTATATAATGGCTTCAAAAGCTTCTAATCCTCCCTCTAATGATGTTGCCTCTAACAAAGGTTACTTCTCACAAAATGTTTACACTAAAAAAGTGATAAAAAAATGTTTCAGGTAGTAGAACAGACTTAGCTTGGAAGCATGGAATATGCATTAACTGATGGTGATCCAAGAAAAAAAAATCAATGCAAACTTTGCCAAAAGACTATAAAAGGAGGGGTTTACAGCTTGAAGCACCACCTGACAGAAACTCAAAAGGATGTAATTGCCTATAAAAGTGTGATTGATGAAGTAAAAAAGAAATGTTCAAAGTTGTTGTGGGCTTTTAACAAAGATTAATGAAAAAAAAACAAGGATTGATACTGAGGATGATGCTTATAGAAACTGAAACAAAAAAAAAATTGAAGAGGAGGATGTAAAAAAATAGTAGAATAGAGGGACAAGGAGCTCACAAATCACAATTAATCAACTATTCAAGAATGATCAAAGAGAAAGTACTTATAGAGATGTGATAAGGTGTTTATATGAAAATGGAATACCATTTAATGTTTCAAGAAGCAAATCATTTAAGAGAACATTGAGTGGATTGCAAATTATGGCCTAGGGTATAAGCCACCTTCATATCATGAGATTAGAGTAAGTGCTTAAAGGAAGAATTTAAGACAACAAAAGATGCTTTAGAGGTTTATATGACTGCATGAAAGAGAACAAGCAGTACAGTAATGACTGATAGGTGGACTGACAAGAGTAGAAGGACTATATTAACCTTCTTAGTTAACAATCAAAAGCGAACTGTTTTTTTAAAATCTATTGCATATGCTATCTCAAAAACAACTGATAAATTTTGTAAAATATTGGATGACATTATTGAAGAAATCAGTGAGAAAAATGTTGTCCAAATTATAACAAATAATGTTACCAACTACAGAGCAATTTGTGAGTTATTAATGAAAAAAGGAAGACTCTCTATTGGACCCATTCACAGCACATTGCATTGACTTGGTGCTAGAATATTTTGAAAAGAAGATATATTTTCGTCAAAATACTATTCCAAAAGGTAGAAAAGTTACTACTTATATTTATTCTAGGACAACTTTAATTTGTTTGCTACATCACTTCACAAAGGGGAGAGACTTGTTGAAGCCATGTTTGACTCGTTTTGTCACCTCTTACTTAACATCACGTTATTTTTAGAACATATGAGTTCTTTGATTAGAATGTTTATTAGTGATGAGTGGAAGGATATTGGTTTTGCAAGGACAAGGGATTAAAATTCAGTTGAAGAAGTGTTTTTAGATAAAGAATTTGAAAAGGTATTGACATATTTTTGAAAGGTGCATTTCCTATAATGCAAGTACTTAGAATGGTAGATTTTGATGATAAACCAGCCATGTGTTTCATCTACAAGGCAATGGATCGAGCTAAAGAAAAGATACAAAAAGAGTTTAATTGTGATAAGAAAAGGTAAATTATTCACTAATCTCCTAATTGAAATTTAATTTTATCTTTAGATTTGACCCCTTAGAAATTAGAGAACATTAATTCAATAAGTTTTAGTTATGAAGATTTGTGAAATATTATGTGAAAGGTGGAACAACCAGCTCCATAGGCCTCTGCATGTTGCGGGCTATTTTCTGAATCCTGAATTTCATTATTCTCCTGATTTTAAAGTTGATACAAAAGTTAAAATTGGCCTACTGTAATGTATACAAAGGATGGTGGTTGATATAGAGGAGCAACACTTATTGATTTGTAACTTGAAGATTTCAAGGACAAAGAAAAAATGTTTGGTAACTCCTTGGCTATTAGGCGATTGGAAAAGACACTAACAACTTGGTGGGAGTCTTATGGAGATGAACATCCAAAGCTTCAAAGATTTGTTATTCATGTATTTAGTTTGACATGCAATTCTTATAAATGTGAACTTAACTAAAATGCATTTGAGATGATAAGAACTTATACTTAAATATACTAAACTAGCAATTACTTTTATATATATATATATATATATATATATATATATATATATATATATATATATATTTGTATTTGTATTTATTTAATTGCTTATATGTATTTTTGTTTTGTATTTATTATATCCACACAAAAAAGAAGAAAAACAAGAAAGAAGTTGGAAACATGTGGTAATTAACATAACTCACATTTTCATCTTTATTGAGTATGACATCAATCATTCCCTAAATTAAATAAAAGATAATACTTTCATTTTGATTTTTGTATCAACTGCACATTCTTTAACTTCCTTTTAAACTAATTATGATATTTATTCTTCTTGCCATTTAAAAAGCATTTGTTGACCTTTAATTTCCTTTTAAACTAATTATGATGTTTATATTTCTTGCCATTTAAAAAACGATAAATTTGTTGACCTTGTGTGTATAATTATAAGTAAGTTCAAATTTACAAACATCCACAAAAGATATCAATATATCAAGCTAAACTAAAATGTATGACCTAAATTGACTCGGATCACTTTGTATCTAACTTATTGCAGGTACAACCTAAATGGACTTAGATCATATCAACTCAGAAACATATATGCTAACTGATTTAAAAAGAATATTACATTTAATAGTATTATATATATGATATTACAATTTATAATTATTTATACATAAACCATTATGCCTAAAATTTAACTTTAATTTCAACAAATATGACTTGAGTTTTTAAAATATTTTTTTTTATCTTTTATATAAATTTGTTTGATTTTTAATTTTAAGATCTTTTAAAGCGGACCAATATAATCTCTTAACCATACATAGGGTCCAGCTATGTCATGATAGATTAAAAATTGATTTTTACTTTATACATTCCCCTTTTTGAACTTATTACACCCATATAATTGGGTGAAATAATCAAATTGTTCCTTCTATCCTTCCTGACTATACTATCATCCCCGTTAAAAAAAAAAAAAAAAGACATTATAATTAGAAAAAGAAAAGTAAAAAGTTGTTTTAAAAAATTCATTCCAAAAAACATATACAAGATATTATATAAGTTCCGTCATAAAACTTTTTATTCTCTGTTAGTCTATATTGAACAAATCCTACAGACCCATTTGCCAACTCTACCTGTATACATGTGACCAAGTATTTATAAAACTTATAAAATTCAATTCCAATCAATTCAAAATCAAAATTACATATTCTCTCTTTTTCTCTCTATTTATAAATTCGTTATTAATCCTAATATATAGCGACAATAATCAACAAAATCAACCATTATTCTCATTCAAATTCAAATAAAATTATGCTAATAACCACAATTATAACATAATTTAATTTACACTAAAACCATATTTATAATTAAGTATTCTTCTAAACACAAAAGTATATAAAACTCTAAAATCATATTTCAAAAATACGACTTTTAGATTAAAATTAAAAGAAAAACAAAATCTTACTTAAAATTTCAACTTTTTTGTATAGTTGTATCTACAAACCCGAAATGCAAGTTGCATACTTTTTATAAAAAAAATTACGTTCATAAGCAAATTTCACTATTTTCGTGCTTTACCTCGTAAGTTCCTTTTTACATTCCAGCTTATATGGTTTTACTACGTTAAAATTCATAGAAAATTTCCCTCGTATTGCGTCACTGTCTCTGACAGGTCACCCCAAAACCTTCACTCTTATTTTGACGAAATGATGACAGTGCATCTTATATAATATTATTTTTATTAAAAACTTTGAAAGTGACAGAGTTATAAGTGAATTTTATTAAAAAAATAGTTAATATATACACAATTTCATGTGTCTCAATAAATTTGACCAAATAATAGAAAAATATTAAAAATTATGATGCTATATGTTATTCCCCACTCATCTCAATAAAGGAGGAGGGATTTAAACCCCAACCCTATACTCCCACAACCTAATAGGCTAGATAAATTGTTTTTTACATGTACCATAATTATATTATATAACACATAAAAATTGTAGAGGACAAAAACATATATTTGTTTATTATTTTTATTAAGTTACCAGTAAGATTTTATAAAATCAAACGAATATTAGTTTTTATTTCAGTACTTCTACTCTTATCACACTCTTCTCAAGGTGTTTTTATCTTAATTTTAAAATTTTAAAATGACATGTACAATTTATTAAATACGACATGAAAGATGCAAAATCTTGTCAGTTTAATACTTTTCCTTAATGGTAGTGATATAAAAGAATATAATTATAAAATGTGTAAATAAATGTTGTGGTAGTGAATGGAAGGAGGAGTGAAATGTGAACGAGAGATTAGAACATGACATGGCATAGTGTTTTGTTTTGAATGATTTGGACAAGTGGGAGACTTAGTTTTTGACATTTTGGTATAGGTGGACAATTTCTACATTCTTCTAGCGATTTTTAAGATTAGGAGTTAGGTTTTAGATTTTAGGATTTGGATTTTGGCTAAAATATTTATATTAAGTATAGAGTCTAGGGTTAAATTTAAGCTGTCATTTTTAGGTTCTAAATTAAGTAATAACCAAAAAGTTAAGTAATATATATAAAAAAATATATAAACACATTACTTTAAGATTTTAAATCAAAAATAGTCAATTTTTTTATGAAAAGTTGATTCATTTTTTATTTTTGAGAAATTTTTTGTGTAAATTCTTTTTCAAAAGATTCATTAATGATATCTCAATGATCAGATTTTTAACATATACGAAAAAATGTTTACAAACTTATTATTATTTAAGGTTTTTAATAATCTCAGATCTCTTTACCGTAAATCTATTATGAAAGACCAATCAATACCCATTCCATCTAATATAAACCCTTTCTTTCTCACTGTATTGACCCCAACAATATATTTTCATTCTGGGTATTTATGTTTGACTCACATTTAACTGAATAAAATAAAAGGTCAACTGAAATGCATAAAAGAACAATCATAATATAGGACTAACTTACATTAATCCCGTCTAATCCGGTGCCAATTGCATTCTGAAAAACAAATTTTAAGAAAACTTGAAAGCAAATAACACAACTTATTGCAACCCAAATGACAACATTGAGCTCTAAATATCTTGTTCAAACAACTCAAACTTTCAATTATAGTCTTTTGGTTTAATCACCACTTCATGTTTCAGAAAACTGTTCTCCTGCATGTGACTGCAATAATTGAGAGGGGTGCAAAATAAGAAGTGGACAAAAAAATTTATTCTACAAGAGCTGCTACCAAGAAACGAGTGCAAAAAAACATGTAACTCTTTCACACTAGATTTATTGCAACGGCATGGAATATCTGAAAGTATTTTTGATATGCAATGATAACATGAAAAATTATTATATAGTCTAAAAGTATAACCTTCTTAACAAATTTTCAGGTACCACATAATCTGATAGCATTGATAGATAATTATTCTTCTTTCAAATATGTAGTCGAAGATTTAATTTCCATTATACATATAAAATAACAATTATTAAGACATCCTCAAACTATACGAAGTTGACGTTACACTTGATGGTTTTTAATAACACATGAGTGATTATAAAATTTAGTAGTAGAATTATTGAGTGTGAATCCGCGTTTTCAGTCAAAGCATTGGTGGTAGAGAAAAAGTTAAAAAAATGAATTTAATTTACAGTCTTAAGCTGGAATTAATGTTTTTGAGTGATTAAAGTCAATTTGAGCACATGCTGGTTAAAGTCAATTTCAACACTTGTGTCAGTGAGTGTCCGTGGCTTTGGCTTGGTCAAAACTGGATGAATGTCGTTGTAGATACGCTTTTAGATGGATGCTATTACGCAAACACTGCCATTTCAGAACGCGCGTTTGGTTTTCCCACCGCGTTTTGGAAACCCCACCAAATCGCATTTAGCATTGTCATAAATGGACCAAAAGTAGAGTCAAAAGAAGACGCATTCTTCCTACACATCCATAGTATCATCCAACATCTATATACTTCATGAAATGTCCAAAATGGATTTCATGAAAATATATAAAAAAAAAAGTGAATTAGGATATTATATTATATAATCTGAAATATAAACACATTGTGTCAATATTTGATCAATCGAAAATACAAATATTTAATCTAAATTCTATACAACTCAAAAAATAATTTAAAATAAAAATTGTATTCTAAATTATATAATTTAAAAGTGTATTTTATATTTTAGATGGAATTCAATTTTCAATCCAAAAGTCATTATTAGTTCTATATTGAAATAAGGTAATAATTGCTTTCTACACTTTACAAACTAATTCATGCACTTAACAAATTCTTAAAATGTCAAAATTGTCTTTATTATTTTTATTTTAAAAATTATTTATTATATAATTTTTTCTATTTCTTCTCAATTGAGTGAAATGTTAAGTGTAATCAAGAAAAAAAAATGTGTTAACAAATTAAAAGTTATAAATATCTCATTTTAACCAACTAAAATTGTAAATATCTTAACAATAAAATATCTCATTTTAACAAACTCTTAAAAAATAAAATAATCATTAATATTTAATTGATTGAAAAAATAAAAATTAATATTATGTAATAAATAATTGTTTATATTTATCGTAGTTAAAACTTACTGTACATATAGAGAGAACAAAAATGATTTAATATATAAATCTTAAAATAAAAATAATAAAGATATTATTAGTATATTATAAAATTATTTAATGCAGGAAGTAATTTGTATCGAAAGCAAAACTATTTCGAAAGAAAAAATAAATAAATAAAACAGTAATGTATTCACGATTGAGTCAATTCATAAGTTAAAAATGAAAGAGAAATATTATTCCGATTGGGTCAATCCATCGTAAATGAGAGGGAAAGCAGGCCTTAAAACTTTTGCCCTAAGGATATTTTCATCTTTTCATACTTGCTATGCGGGTGCAGAATAATATTATGGAGGTCCTGGAAGAATGCGTCGTCATAAAAATGGGGTAACCTAATAGCAAATATAAAGGCAATTGCTTCCTGCACCGTACATTTCCTTTTTGCACCCAATTACTTTTTTGAAATATTACCGTTACCCTTGATAGATTATTGAAAAGAATGAAGAGTTGTGATGGTTGGACTGTTTCGAGTTGTGTGGTGGGCAATCCGTTATGGTGCAGTGCAGAGTTCTCCAGTAAGTGGTGCTCTCGAGGTGAGTGAATTTTGGTTTAAGCATTTTGATTTCGTATGAGCGAGTGAAGATGTGGGATAAGGCGTTTCCAAAAATCTGTTTTCGGAAATAACTTTCAGAAAACGAATTCCGAACGCTGAGGGGTGCGCGAAAATGTTTACGAAAAATGTTTCTTATAGTTGGTTTTTGACTTTCAGAAAATATTTTTTGAAATTCAAAAATGATTTCTGAAAATTAATTTTGAGAATGCAAAATTGACTATCGAAAAATGTTTTCTAAAATATGTTTCCAAAAAAGTTTTTCAGTAACATGTTTCCTAAAAATGTTTTTCAAGATTTAAATTAAACTTTCAAAAAAAAAATTCAAAACTACATTTTACACCTCCAAAATTTATTCTGAAAAAATAAATTCAGAAGTCATTTTACACCCCCAAATATTTATTTCAGAAGCCATTTTTTGCCCCTCCAAGATAATTTTAGCATTTTAAAAATATGATGGAATACAGGAAACAAATAAGGGGTACAGGAAGCAATTCCCAATATAAAATAGAATAGCATGTAAAAGGTTCACGTGGTTTCAGTGAATGGGCTAATGAGTGTTTCTTTATGCACCCATTTAATTTGGAATGGACTTTCCAGAAAGTTAAAATATATTCTCTAAAACTCATTTAAAAATGGATAAGATAAGTTAGGATTTCTGTGTTTAAAAATCTCACAACTTAAAATGAGCAAAAGTAAGAAAGTTAAGTAATGTATAAAAAAAAAAAAGTAACAAATACTTAATGTTAAAGTTTCATGTTTCTGTAAGAAAAAAAATGCATAAATAAGACCACCACAATGGGCCATAAAGACAAGGAAGATTTATTTTTCCCATCCTTATATTTTTAATTTTTTTTATCGAAGACATATTTTTTAAATATTAATTCTTAGAAGGAATATATGAAATTTTGTAAACTTTTGAAACTTAGGTTTGAAATTTAATTATTAAACATTTTGAAAACTAAATTTCTGAAAATTATAGATGTAGTGGTAGATAAAATGAAAATTAGAAATTAGATTAAGACAAGTCTTATCCATTAAAAGATTAAAACATGATTATCAACAAATAAGCTAGAATATATCTGTCTCATATAAATATAGAAAAAATTTATCTTAATTATATTAAAGTAAATGTATAATCTAGAATAAATCCATAAAATAGAATAACAAATCTTAATACAAGTAATTCGGATCAAATAATTAATAATTAAGAAAATAAATAATAATATGAGATAAAAATTAGAAATTCATACTCTAATTTTAGAAAAAAATATAAATTCAAAAACATGTTTAACTATGAATAAATAAGATTGGAAAGATCTATAGAAAACACAAAATATTAAGTACTTGCCAAAAGAAGACATCTTATAAAGAAGAAGAACAACAAATTAAGTTAAGGTATTTTGTTTTCAAATTAGTAAACTTTGAAATTTAGATATTGAAAATATGGTACAATAAAAATAAAAGTTTGAAAATTAGTTTTATCTACGACTTGACTACTTCAACAAGGTTCATCAAATACCTTACTATAAAAATAAGTCTCTTGAAAACTTTACATCTATAATTTATTATTGTTCTTATAGGACTTAGAAGTTAATAACAATTCTCTTTAGATATCAACTTATCAGCTCTTTTGTCGGTCTCCGTTCCATTGTCGGTCTCCGATGATTGGGATGAATAGGGAGGTACCTGCAAAAGTCATTTTGATGTTAAAGTCAATTTAGTTCTCAAATATCATAAGTCTAGTGTATATAATGTTTCGAAGTTAAGTCCGTTGAGATGACATCAGGGTCAATCACGGCATCCATAGTATTGTCTTCTTTGAACCTTTATTATGGTTTTGTCCTTAAAAGACGCCTCAAAAGTTAAAAGAGGAATGTGTATTTAAACTGATCTTAGTCTTGATTCCTAAACAAAATAAATATTAGATTATTCCCATTTGTTTAAACAAATAAATATTCCATTCCAACTCACTAAATATTGCTTCACTCTCATTTGTTAATTAAATAAATAAACTTAAACTTGATATTAACCATTAGAATAGTTTATTTACTTATATTAACAATAAAAAAATGCAATTGTTACTTTTCATAATTGTTAACAAAAACTAAATTAAATTTGAAAAAGGAAGTGAAGATTTTATCCATCATTCTAGAATTTACTCCTTTTAGAATAAATATCATTGATGTAATAGATTTTTCATAATTGTTAACAAAAAACTAAATTTGAAAAAGGAAGTGAAGACTATATCCATCATTCTAGAATGTACTTCTTCTAGAGTAAATATCATTGATGTAATACTTCATTTTTTTTTTATTTTTTCTGTAAAAATTTTAAGATAAAATGAATTGTTTTTTATTTTTTGTCTCTTTTTTTTATACATTTTATATAACAATAATAAATTAGAAAAAATTATAATAGTTAAAATCAAGATTATAGATAGATTGTGACAAACTTATAAAATCATAAATCTGTGAAATTGTAATACAAATTGTAAATAATTAATTATAAACTGTGAGATGGTAAATCTTAAAATCATAAATGGTGAAATTGTGAAAAGGTAATTACGTTAAAAGTGAATTCTTTAAAAATTGAAATTCTTTCAATTCAATTAAAAATATGAACAGTAAAACATTAGATACTCTTAGTTTTTTATTGGGTTGTGAAATTTGTTTTGAATATTTTAATTGTATTAATTTTAATTGGGGGATGATTTATTTTAATTGAAATTGAAACTTATATCCAATGAAGAAGGTGAAAGGTGCATCAGAAAAGACTATTAATTTGTTGATTGGGTTTGAAATTTATTTTTAATTTTAATTGAGTAATGGTACTACTGACAACAAATATAATAAGGTAAAATTTTCATTATATTAATATTTAATTAAAATTAAGTTTGAACTGAATTCATCCATCAAGAAGGTGAATAGTCAGGGTTGTAGCTTGATTGTGGGTTAGAATGGATTATATTTGCTTATGTTTTTGGTAAATGTATTTAGTTTTGTTCATTTTGAGTTTATCCTAATTTTCCTAAATTGAATATGAAAACCTGGCAGTGGCATTAAGGCCATGAATGATTTGAACATGCATATTTGTGTTATTACTATTTATGTAAATACTGGTATTTATAACTTTTTGCTTAAAGTTTTTCCTCCTTGGTATTTGTAAAGTGAGCTTATTCTGACACTTATTCTAACACTAATATTTGTATATATTCTATTTTGATTATTGATGAATTTCTAATTGCAGGTTCATTTAGTCAAATGTTAAGTGTAGTATTACCTTACCTTTATAAATAAGTCTTAGATATATGACAATGTTAGAAAATTTAGATAAGTTATATAGCAGTAAAATTTTTGGATGATTAAAAGGATGAAGCATCCTTGGACCACTATAGGACTCTGATAGTAATAATGTTTTCAATAAGAGCTAATAGTGTTTTTCATATGTTATGAATTTGCTATCATGGTTTAGATAAAACAAAAAAAATCATTTCTACCACTAAAACAACATTTTTGTTTAGAGTTTTCCAGGTATAATTAAAGTTTTATCTAACTTAACCATCATCTTTCATTTTTTGTATTATTATGCTCTTCTTATGCCTGATTGATGGTGATTGTGTGCATAAACTCTGTGGTTGTCACATTGTTTGTTTATGAATATATTTTCCGAGACCCCTTTCTACCACCAATTTTCCATGTAACCTTCCATTTTAGTTAAATTATTAGATTTAATTCATGTGGATTATCATATCATATCAATGATATGTAAATAGGGAAAACAAAGATCTAGCTATTAGTTAGGGATTCTCTTATACTATATTCTCAATCACTTTATTCTCTTATTACAAAGAAAGTTGTGTTTGTAGAATAATACACACTTTGAATAAATTCTATAAGGAAAGCATTATGTTGTCCATATTTGTGCTACTTCACTAGTTCTTATTGTGAAAATTCTTATTTTTGTCATGAATTTATCCTTTTTCAGGATGGCTCAAGACATGTATATGTCATATTGTATGATAACTTGTAATCTGAAATTTGTCTAAAGGAACTTGATTCCATGTCTTTTCCCTTGTATTTGTGATCCTCTGACTATTTACCTTAAATGATTTTGAATAGTATAGTTGTTATTAGCATCTATTCTCAATTTAAACCTCAATCAAAAAATCATTTTAACAGAAGTCAGTCTCTCTCTAGACAAGAGAACCTTATACCTCTCTCTGTTATGCTCTCTCTCTTTCTCTCAAAAATCTAGTGTTCTTCTCTTGCTTCAGATTGAAGATCTAAAGCCCCCATCCAATTCCTAGTATAAGGTAGAGCAAGTTTAACAGGTTACCATTTTGGTTTAGGTAAGTGCCAATTTTCTCCTATTCTTGAGCAGTTTAGGGTTTTCGAAAAAAAATAATAATTATGTGCACTTACTTGCATGTAGTCTTAGAGGCATCAAGAATGATCTTTGTTCGTTTTCGTTTTGGATCCTTAGAGTAAGTTTAGATCATTGATCATAATTGTATGTTGCAGGTTCAGTTATCCTTGCAAGCCGTAGCTTAGAGTCTTTTATAGGTGACTCGGTAAGGAAAGGTAGTTACATATTTTATTAATTGATAATTTTATTTTCCAATAAAACTTTATGGTAGATCATCTTTCTTTATTTGTCTTCTTCACTTATCTCCTTCCTTTCTCTGACTCTTCAATTGGTTCTTCCTAATATTGTTTCAACTTGACTTTTTGATTGTCATCAAGTTAGACCATTTTTTCAATTCCTCTTTTGAGTGCATTAATATCAAGTAAAACTAATATCACATTGATAAATTGATAATTTTTTTATTATTGTTTAATTAATTTGAAAATAATTTGTGCAGATTTAGGGAAGAGTATTAGAAATTTAGAATTTATAAATTAAATTTAAAGAGACTTGAGACTTCAAGACAAGATACTACAATTAAGTTTATTGTTTTCACAATCAGGTTTTATCTTTTTAACTTAGGTCCATTTTATTTTATATACTTATAAGTTATATATCAATATTATATATATTATAGTTTTTAATTTTATATAAAAATATACAAATATGTCAACTAAAAAGACATGAATCAGGTTATTCAAAACTTAAAAAAAAGAGTTAAACTTCACGTAAATTTTAGATAAAATAATTTACATAAAATATAATTTATTATTTTATTAATTTAAAAAAGGTCTCATTTTTTTTTAATTTGTTTTAAGGCTCCTAAATTTTTGAGCCGCCACTAGGTAGATGACTTCGATGTTGGGGTGACGTGGTTACCAAGTTCCAAATTTCTCATACGAGGCATGTGGTTGAATTATTTGAAATTAAATTCTTATACTTGATTTGTATAGTATTGGAGAATTTTATGTTGATAGAGTCATGGTATGTGATAAGATGATGAAATTTGATGTTTGATATTGTATAAATCTTTGAAATTGGTTATTGAACTGAGCTTGAACTATTTTGTTGGTGTGTTTTAGTTTTATTATGAATGATGTATAATATTATATTGAGATATTATGGTTTGTAACTGAGACATAGTATCTTCAGGAAAGGAGATACCCGTGATGAGATGTTTAGGATTGTACATTGTCTTGGGATTCGTCTAGAAGGAGGTATACAGACTCTACTAGTATATTCGAATCAAATATATGAAGATTACTGGGTGGTAAGAGTCAATGGAAGTTTAGATTGAGTGACTGCAGTTTAAATTATAAATGGTCAGAGCACAGGTGGACTAACCTTGTCATATAAGATTGTTGGTTTATTGAGCATTGTGTGCATTCATAGTTTGAATTTGTATGACAAGTGCAAACTTCTGGGTCTATTTAATGCAAGAGTGTTCCGGAAGTGGAGCCAAGTTTCTTTGTACATGAGTCAATGTATGTATAGCATGTATTATTGTATAGAAATGAAAATAATAAAGTGATGTATGAGATGATTGATGAGTGTTTGAGTTGTAGTATTTTGGTTAATATAGAAGATTTAAACTTTATGATTCTACATTTTAAAGTTTCTAGCTTACCATTTTCTTTAGTATGTTATTTGTTTTGTTTTTAAATTTGTATATTACACGTGAGTAAAAAATTTGATAGATATTGAGATTTCGTGTCATGAGTTGATGAAGCGCATGATTCACTTTTTTATGTATGTTTTACTTTTATTTTGTATCATAAATGCAAAATCCATAAGGAGGTTTATATTTTGAACTACTTTTATATATGATATGTATATATTATATTTATTAATCATCTCCATATTATAATTGCTTAGATGGTAAAATTTAGAGATGTTACATTGATATTTGCAAATTCCAAATTAAACTTATTTAATGTTGTTATTTAAAGAATATATATATATATATATATATATATATATATATATATATATATATATATATATATATAAAGTTTTATGTTTTGTATGAAAGACGCATATTAACTGGAACAATCATTGAGTAACTAAATTAATAATGAATGATAAAATAGTAATTGGACTACTGAGAAATGGTTTGTTGGTGATGATTGCTATTTGATATACGTCTACCAAAATAATAATAATAATAATATTTATATATAAAATTAATTAACGTGGAGACAAGATCCTTTCTTTCTATCAAATATGTATGTTTTCTTTTTCTAAATTCATCAAGCAATAAAGATCATAGAATAATGAGTCTAAAATAAAGTAAAGTATTGGATCATCATTCATTTAATTGAATTCTCAAAACACTGAAGAATCATCTCTTAAATGGAAGAGTTAGATTTATCCATCTCATCAAATCTCTAACATTGAAATAGAGTAAAGAATAATATCTCATCAAGACAGATATATATAATATTTATTTAATATATATGAAAATTACATAATTTTAAATTCTATTTTGATCTTTTATATTATGTTATTACCAAAAACTCTTAATTTTTTGGCTATTTTTTACGTTTAAAGATGAGTATTATGTTCTGTAAATACAGTTAAGATATTCTAAGAAATGTATTTCTTATTTTTCAACATAAAAATATTAAATAAACTTAATTAATACTCTTAACTAATTAAAATTAGATATTTTAGCCGCGTCTCAATTTATAAGGTGTACATAACTAATTCACATTTTAAGAAAGTTAGTAAAAGTAGCTAACATTAATAAATTTATTTGTATTTTATAATATTTTTTCTAAAATGTTTTGAAAAGACTACTGATGTCAAATTTTTTATTTAATTATTCTCACCTAAATAATTAATTATAGAGATTATTATTTAAGAACTAAAATAATTAAGGGCGTTTTATAAAAAATGATAGACTATTAGAACAAAGTCTTGTAAGAAAAAAAAAATTATAAGATGATGAAAATATACGAGTCCAGAGGTAATATGAATTTCAGAGGAAGTTATACTCTTTCACCAAAGACTGAAAGCAAATACTTCATCAACTAAAAATCAATGCACTCCATTATTTTATTATCAAAATAAGAAAAATGACTACTCTATTAACTTTTACGGAAATAAGACAATTTTATATGTTAAAGGTGGAAAAATAACCTTATCAAGAGTATTTTTGTGAAAAAAAAAATAATTAGTGTAAGGACGGAATCAGTAGAAAATAATGAGAAGTGAGATTATTTTGCAGATTATTTATTAAAAAGGTTAAAGACAAACTGTTAAAATTGTTTAAAAAAAAACACGAGGATAATTTGTCCGTTTAAAAACGTATTTATTGCTTTATTGTCCTTTTTGTCTAGTTTTTAATGGAAGATAAAATTGAGTACTAAACCTTCTTTTCCTCTCACTTTATGGAAGGTTCCAAATGATGAAAGAAGATTTTAACCAAAGCCGTTTCTATTCTTCCATACTTTTATTATCCAAGAAAGATCTGTCTTTCTCGAATCTAGCGTTCCAAATGAACCGTAAGTAATTAGATATACCTTTTTAATTATAATTTAATTAGTTATTTTGAAATATACTGACAAAAGATACAAATGCATAATAAAAGATAGATTAAATTTTTCAAAAGAAAAGTAATGTTATTGAAGCTGTACTTAGATTTTGAACTGCCAAATGAAAATGTAGGAATTACAAATTGTTTACGGCAATTTATTATAGTGGACGCAGAAGGTAGTAATTTTAAGTTCAGTAGGATCCGCATTACTTAAGGTTTAACAATGAATGGCAAAAATTCTATAAAAGTGTTTGTTAGATATCCATAGGACTGCCAACTAGCTAAGGTTGCAGATTAGCAGCGCTGTTGGCAACAATTCTAAATCGTAAATCCGTGGAAAATTTTCAACATAATACAATGTACAACAAAAGTCACTGATGCTTTGCTACATAAATCAGTATAGAGGGTTGTGTATGAATGGAGCAGAACATGAAAAACTGGAGGCCAAGTTGTGGCTCGAATTGTATACATTGATGGGGTTATTTATTTCTGTCAGGTATGTGTGTTCATCAAAAGGTGCAGATGGCTAGAGATACAACCAGGGATATTCCTTTCTTTGATTATTCAGGAAACAATTTTCACTGTGCATGGCAATAGGTATCTTGCACAATCCTCCACATGACAAAGTTGTAGAAGAAAAGCAGACCAACCCCATAAACCATTTTTTTTCTCTTTCTTTCTAATGTGACCTTGCCTATGGCCGAGGGGGGATGCTGCTAGCCTGTTACATTTAATTACTTTCTCTAAGCAATAGCTGTGTGTGTATAGCCGAAACCTATGAAATGAATCTTCCATATCAATTGAAAAAGAAGTTATAGTGGAGTAAAAGGTGAAGGCAGTCCCTTGGCATGTTGACTCTCTAGCTCAAGAAGCATCAATGATTTCTGCCTCTGATAGCGGTTTCTCTTGGCAGCTAATGCTGCAAAAGAAATCATAGAACAGTCGATAATTAGCACAGGATTTAAATATTCAAAGTTGATAAATAGAACTCTTTAAACTAAGAAGTCCATATAAAACTGAATATCTCATAATTTGGTGGAATTTAAGCAGCTCGAACCTAACACTTGCTAGATGGGAAATTCAATAAGACGATCCATTTTACGAAAGAAAACAAAATATTACAGCACGTGCTATGTACAAGGCCACTAACAAACGGTTAGATTGGATTTAAATGATTTATACTTCATTTATCTTATATCCAACCCCAGATTAAACTGGAAATGGAGGTTATTCATAGGAAAAAATAATGATTAATGAAGATCTCGTACATCAACTTAAATCATGATATAAATTCCAATAAGAATGTATACTATTTTGCCACTTTTGAAAGAATGAACATGAGATAAAACTTGAATAATACACATGACAGCTGAAGTAAAATAAGATTTATGAAGGATGCTTTCAACGATCATGACAGGAGCAGTTAGATTTCATTGAAATTTGAACCAGTATGAGTTTGCAAGAACAAGAAAAACTAATATAAATACTGCACAAAAATTAAATCTGTGTATATATATTCATACAAGACTCCGACTTAGTGAAAAGAGCAACTAACTACTACTCCGAGAAAGCAAATAAAGCAACGTCACGTTAGCCCCAGAAAGCCAATAGACATCACTAGGAATATTATAAAGAAAAAATGCACGACAACACAGAATCTTATTGAAATCATACTTACACATTAACTCGTGAGGAAGAGTAAAATCATAATCGTTCCTTTTCCTCCTGATGTAGATATATGCCAGCAGCAGTGCCACACAAAAAACAAAAAGACATGACAAGCCTATTGCAAGTTTACCCCGAGTGGATAATCTGCCATGCTCCCAAAAGATAGGACATGACGGAAGAGATGGTACACCGCACAATCCCTTGTTGCCAGAGAGACTGAATAAAAAACAAATCACATTGAATATTGAAAAGAGATTATTTCTCATTGGATTATACAATCGATCACAAAGTTCTTTTTGCATTTTTTGCAACCTTAGAAAGTTAAATAACTAGTAATTTAAGCTGAGTCTAGCATTCAAAGCCCATGACAATTGAATTGATTGACATAATGATTCGTCATCTTGGATGGGCATAGTGTAACAGTTTAATTTAGGAGCTCACACACACATTGGGAAATAGGGAAACCAGCATGGCAAGAGACACAAATAAGCCAAATAAGGATTATTACATATACAACCGAAGTTATTCAACATTTCAATCTGAACACAACATTATGCAGAAGCAGATTGAGCAGAGCTAGCAAATTAAAGTGACATACTCAATAGCTCCACCATGCACACCAACCGAATAAAGTTGCTCTGGAACTCGTCCTTCCAATAGGTTACCATTCAATAGCCTGACATGATCAAATAGATTAGAAAATGACATTTTTTATAAAGCAGAAGCATTGTAGCAACCCCATTTCTGACAGAAAATGAGATTGAACTTGAGGGAAAATAAGCGCTGAAACTAGAGGAAGGACTATACGTCTTACCAAACAAGAAAAGAAATAAAAGAATAAGGTTATAGAACCTACAGAGACGATCACATGAATTGATGAAGTGGATACTTACACAAGCTTCAAATTCGAAGATGCCAAACTGTCAGGTATGGTTCCCGTTAACTGGTTGTTGGATAAATCCCTAAAGTAAAGTAGGAGGAGAATTTGTAAGGAGATGTAGCATTATTACTCGTCTGCCAGAATTTGTAGCTAACTGGGATAATAACTGATCTTACACTTGTACAAGAGATTTTTGACCCAGTCCAGGTGGTATTCCACCCGCCAAGGAATTAGAACTCAAATTCCTGTAAAATTAAATTACCACCAATATGAAAATGAGCAAGACTAATCTGACAAACCACGTGCTGCATGCAACAGAAGACGCATATGGCAAAGGCATTCACAATCTTTGCCAACATTGAAGCAGAGAGCAACACTTAATTATAAATAATGAATGTGGATACAAGACAGAAAAACCTTCACTAAAAAATGTAAGGAAAAACAATGGCAATAAGAAGGACAAACAACAAACTTAGAAAAAGGCCAAGTATGAAAAATCGAAATACTTGCAGTGGCCGCAGTATTATTCATTGACAAGGTAGAATGCAGAACAGGTGCTACCTACACCACCACATCATTAGTCTATCTAAATGGTGGAACATGAGAAAAAATTGGGTTAAAATTGAAAGTAGAGACGGCGATACTTACAGGCTTACCAAGTTGGACAAAAGACTAATCTGGTCGCTTATATACCCTTTCAAGCCCTGAGTGCTAAGATCTCTGAAACCGAAACAGGCATTAAGATTGACTGCTACCTGAATTGGCAGAGTAAATAAATTGAAAAAGAGTGGAAAGAAGAGTTACATTACATCTCACTTATGACGAGAGCAGTTTTATCGGTAGTCATGCGGCAGGTAACACCCTCCCAAGCATCCCAAGTAGTAGGGGCACAGGGATCGCCATTCCAACCCATTCTATCAGGAACACGAAGCGACTCTTTTAACGCCTTCATCGCAGCCGCTGCAAACACATCACAATTACAATTCGTAACTTTCTATTATATTCGTATGAAGTTATGAATGAAATAAAATTATAGAAAACGTGTATGTGAGACCTTGGAGAGGGAGAGTGGAGGGATCGATAGGGACCAACGCGTAATTCTCAATGGCACTAATGAGAGGGGCACCCACAGCCGGCACGAGCTTCAATTTGAACACGTTGGAGCTCAAGTTCTTGAGGGTGTAATTCAAAGTCAACGCAGAGAAACCACCAACTTGTTTGTATATGTCAACCCTGGTCACGTTATCGCCGTTGATGAACACGTCGAAGACCCTCTCCCCTGCTTTTTTCACGCTGGAATCGATCTCCGCGAAATGCAGCCACACAGCATAGTCCATCTTCGCGTCCACTCCCAATTCGTACTCCAGCGTCCCCTCCGTGGTCACCGCCGACTGGTACAACTTCATGGGGAAGTAATTAGGCTCCTCGTCGGCGCCGGAGATTGAGTTGGCTGTGGAGAGGAAGCGGACGTCTTCAGAAAATTCGGGGATTGTTCGGAAGGCAGAGTCCGGCTGCCAGGAGCGGGCGAAGCGGTCGGTGTCGTTGGAGAAGGCGGCGCCCCAGTGGTGCGGCGCGCCGCAGGAAATGCGGCCGTAGTTGACGAGGATGATGTTGTCGGGGGCGTCGTAGGCGGCGGGGTGGACCTGGATGAGCTCGAGGGAGGAGACGAGGGGGGCGTCGGTGGCGAAGCCGTAGAAGCAGAGATCGAGGGAGGAGGAGGTGTTGGAGAGGGAGGCGAAGAGGTCGGAGTAGGCGCCGTTGGCGGCGGTAGACTCGGGCCAGGGAGAGCGCCAGCTGAAGATGACGGTGGAAGAGAGGGCGACGTCGAAGGAGGGAGGGCGGGACTTGGCGTCGTAGTTGTCGTAGACGGTGAAGGTGCGGAGAAGGTAGCGAGAGGAGGGGGGGAGGGAGGGAAAGGTGTAGCAGTTTTTCTTGCCGTAGGAGGAGGCAGGGAAGAAGCGGAGGGTTTTGTGGGAGGGGAGGGGGAAGTTGAGAGGTTGGGAAACGAGGGCGGAGGAGCCACCGGAGAAGAAACGGTCGGAGAGCCATGTTGTGTTGAAGGAGTCGGTGGAGTTGGTGGAAGTGCCAGAGTCAATATGGTAGGAAAAACCTGTGGAATGAGTTGAGGAGTGTTAGTGAAGAAGGAAATGTGAGAAGAGGGAAGTTGAAGTTGGGAATGACTTACCGGAGGGGTATGGAGGAGGAGGAGGAGGAGGTGCAGAGGTGGTGGTGGTGAAGAGAAAGAAAAAGAAGAGTAAAGTCATGGTGTGAAAGTGAATGAAGGTGGAAGTGAGGGTTAGGAAGATAATTATGATAAAGGCAGAGAGAGTGGGAGAAGGCGAGATTAGCGGGAGAATATGGTTGGGTTGAAATCAACACTCTACTGTGTAGTATGCCAATTTTGGAGCCAAACGACCGTTGTTTCATTTCCACCAAATAGGAACTTGAGAGATTGTAAGCAAAATTAAAATAAAAAATAAAAAAAATGTCACTTATTTAACAAATTTTGACAATAAAACATTAACTAAAATTCGACTAAAAATTTATCAACATTAATTTTTTAAATTATTAATAATTATTTTATATTCAAATAATATTTTTTATATTTTCTAATAATTAAATTTTCTATCCCAAAAAAATTATAACTTTTTATGGTAAAAATATTTTTAATTATTATTTTATTAAATCAGTAACTAACGAATGATTATATAACACCAGGACCTCTCAAAAAATTATTAAAAAAATACATAGCTTTTAGTCCTATAACGGTCTATCACTTTAAACATTTTATAATTGCTATCACAGTTCTTTTGCACCTGTTAATACTCTAGCTATTATTTAAAAATACATTAAAATTTGTCTGATATATTCAATAACAATTTTCAATTCAGCGAATGGCAAAACAAATATTTACAATAAATTAAAAATAACTGTACGAAACAAGTTTAACAACATCCTACTCACCGATTTAGATTCATAGTTCCTTAAATAGTTAATCCATACGTACCGACCCAAAATAAATATACTTATAATGAACTCAAAATAAATATAGTGTATTATGGAGTAGACTTAAAAAAGATCACTCTAATATATATATATATGGTATTTTAAAATATTTTTTATACATACCTAAGAATTATATGAATACAAATATTTATATAATGAAATTTAAAATAAAAGTCTATTATCATTCATATATTTCTACACGTGCATGATATTCTATATGTCTTATACATACATATGTAGTTA